>TARA_B100001093_G_scaffold511705_1_pt1 | contig 13290 bp, 13 predicted proteins | sample TARA_B100001093 | Tara Oceans TARA_B100001093 (sample SAMEA2623116) | marine metagenome | biome: marine biome (ENVO:00000447); feature: surface water layer (ENVO:00002042); material: "saline water (ENVO:00002010), including plankton (ENVO:xxxxxxxx)" | depth 5 m
CGTGCATTAAAAAGGGCGAGACAAGAAGAAGCAAAAAAAAGAGCACAAGTAGACAGAGCAAAACAGTTTAGAACTGGAAATAATCCATTTGGAATGAGATTATTCTAAAATGTCTCGAAATTTATATTTCCATATTTTACCTTCTTTGTAATTTTCATTAATAGAAAATTCATCAATTTTTTGTCTTAATACTTTACGAAAATCATATCCCCATAGTTTAATTTTATTAGTCTTAAAAATCCATTTATTTTCATAAATGAATTTTAATATTTTATCCATACGTTTACATTTATTACTAATAGTACCATTGTAATTGGTATAATCGTCCATCATTTTTTGTAATTCAACAAATATTTTAAATGATCTCCAATATTCAGTAATTTTTCTTGTTTTATATTTTGATGTAATTAATTCTATAGGAATAGGGAAACTACCAATATATTCTTTTCTACAAACAGGACAAGAATCTTTCTCCTTCAACCATTTATTGATACATTTTTTGCAAAATATATGAGAACAACCAATTGAATAAGGATTTTTAAATGTGTCTAAACATATAGGACAACTACTATTCATTTGTTGTAAATCCATTTATATAACAATAATAAAATTAACTTAAAATCAATTTTATTATTATAAGAATATGCCTTATATTTTAAAAATAAAAGTAGAAGATACAACATTAGAAGATACTTATGCTGTAGCAGCTGAAGAGCATAATAATAAAATAAGAAATTCAAAATTACCAGATAGTGGATTTGACTTGCATTGTCCAATAGATATAAGTTGTAATCCAGAAACACCATTTTGTTATACTCATTTGATAGATTTGGGAATAAAAGCAGCAGCATATGAGGTTCATAATTTTGATCAATCACATATTGATATGTTAGACCAAGGTTTATGTCGTCCTTATAAGATTCATACACGTTCAAGTATATATAAAACTCGATGGAGATTAGCAAATAATACAGGAATTATAGATGCGGGTTATCGAGGGAATTTGAAAGCAGCAATGGATTATCATAAAGGTTTAGATGCCGCAGGACTAACTCTAACAAAAGGAAAACGTTACTGGCAGATATGTATGCCTACACTAGAACCTTTTAAAGTATATTTAGTTGATAAATTAGATAATACAGATAGAGGTGAAGGTGGACATGGTTCAACTGGAAATTAAATTGATTAAAAAAGATATTAAATAAACAGTCAAGTATAATAAATAATCATGTTCAGAAATTTACTTAGAAAAAAGAACTTTCAACCAAAATTAGGTAGATGGGGCGTTACATACGAAAAAAAAGTATTAGATAAAAGAATAAATTGGGCAAATCATGATCACTGTGGTAGTGAATTATGTGAGAAACATTTTATAAAAGGTAAAGATAGTGAAGAAGATGAAGTGAAAAAATGGGATGAATACTTAAAAAAAAAGAAAAAAAATAATAATATATCGAATAAAGGAGGAAAAAAGAAGGATGATGATGAAGAAACATTTTATTATATCCCGTATTGTTTATAAAATTGATTTAAATAAATCATGATAATAAATTTAAATATGAGTTCTAGTAGAAATATGTCAAATACACAATCAAATCAAAAACGCAATAATTATAATAGAGGAGGCAGAGGCAGAGGCAGAGGTAGAGGTAGAGGTAGAGGTAGAGGTCGTCATAATAATGGTAGAAGGAGATACAATAGGAATCTACCTAGAAGAGAAATGCCGATAATACCAAAAAAACCCATGACTCCTATGGAAAAGTTGAGAGCTAATAACATGCCCGCGTATGTTAGGATTGTTCAAGCAAAAAGGATTAATGAAATGGAAGAAAAATATATTGAGGATAAATTTGTTGAAAAGCCAAAGATTCCTTATATTCCTAGAGCATTTACTAAGGCTTTTGGAAGTGATGAAGCAGATAATGTAAGTAGAGACTTGGCTGAAATGGGTTGGAATTATGATGATGGTGAATTTATACATCCTTATACAACATTAAGTAAAGGGGAGATTAGAAAGTTAAGAATGAATTGTCTCGATGGTGTAATAAATGTTCCATTATATGATAGTGTTATGGATGAACAAGGTGTATCATCAAATATAATGAATTCAAACGACATGGTAGATTATTTTTCGGAAAATAGTTATACAACGAGTGTATGTCCAAGTAGTCAAACGTATAGTGTTGAACAACATAAATTTCATAATTTTTGGAAAAGTCGTAGAGGAAAGAGAACATTGAAAAGATATAAATATTTGGATGAGAGAGAGAAAAAGCGTAGTGAATGTGAAAGTAGATTAAAGAGAGAAGAGGCATCAAATAGAGCATATGAGAAGGCAAAAAGAGAAATGATGGTTAAATAATTATGTAAGTAATATAAAGACTAAAAAAGAAAAAATACAAATGAATTATAAAAATTTTTTTATTATTTTGTTTGTATTGGTTTATATGTTGATTTTGTTTCAAATAGAAATAGAAGTAATTTTATTAATGGATAGAGTAGGTAATTATTTATTAAATTAATAATTAGTATTAAAAATATAATAATATTAATTATTAAATGATGTATAGAATATCTTGGTGTTATAAATGTTCAGGAAAATATTACAATGGAGACTGGAAAAAACAAGAAGAGTTAAGTGATTTAAAAGAATGGTGTTATAAACAAAATATGATAGACGAAAATAGTTATTATTGGGTAGAAAAGAAAGAAGATGATAAAATAAAAAATGTAGTAGATAAAAATGAATGTGAGAAAGAATATGTAAATATATTTAAGGATTAAAACCTTTAAATTCAAAGATAGGTTGAGTTAATTTAAATTTAAAAGATTTATTATTTTTTGTGTTATTTTTATTAGTAATATAAGGTTTTTTAGATTTTTCTTTTTTAACAATAGTTCTAAATTCTTGGTAACCATCTATTAATCCTTTATCATAACTTTCACTATTTTTTTGTTTAGGTTGTTTAATAGAAGATAAACCGACAGCATATCCTCTATTGTAATCAATAAGGTCCCTACTAGAAACTAATGATTTTTGAATTAAAGCTTTTTGTTTTTTTAATTCAGCAATATCTTTCAAAGTATTAGTATTAAGTCTATTAAGATGAACGTGTTCTCTAAGTGTAGAGTTAAACATTTCAGTAACAGCAATAATATCATCATTAATGTTATCACGTGAGTGATTTCGCCACGAAGTAAAATCTTCTCTACACATAGGACACGTGACGTTGCCTCTCATCCATCTAAAGAAACATTTATTGCAAAACTGATGATTACATCGTGTATTAACAATTTTATCAATATCAATTTGGTTATAACAAATACCACATTCTCTAGTTTCATTATTTTGAGAAATATCAGTGCTTCTACCAGGTTCAGAACGATTAGTAGATTCAATAGCGTGTGAAACAGTTTGATTAATGTGGTGAGAAGCAGCACGCATCATATGGAAGCGTCTTCCACGCCCTTGTAATAAGGTTTGTGTATATAGTCGTGATGGAGGAGGCATAAGCGTGTGTTCATTATCAGAATCTGTAGTTTCATCATCCGTATCATTATCTTGTAATAATTCTTGGTTTTCTTCGTGTTGTGTTTCTCTTTCTTCTTGAGTATTTTCTTGTGTAGGAATATTAATTGTTAAAGCATCAGGATTAAATAATGGAATATAAGTATTAGGAGTATTAATAAAAACAGCTGGTGCTGAAGGTATAATATTGGAAGAAGGGTCAGAAGGGCCATTAACTAATATATCCAAAGCATTTGAAAGTGTATTAGGTGTATTGTTAGACATGTTATTAATATTATGTATACTTATAATTTTAAATCAATTTTATTTATAAAATTGAATTAAAATAAATTCAATAATAAAAGTAAATGGCGAGTTATAGTAAAACACAAATTAAAGAAAACATGAATAATTTAAAAGAAATAATAAAAAACATAGAAAATATGGATTTATCAGTATTAGATAAGTTAGATTTATATATGACTATAAATGGTGGTTTGACTACAGATGAATTAAGAAAGTCAATAGAATTTCATAGTTTTACAAATGATTCATTAGAATATATTATAAAACAAGTAAATAGTCATAGAGCAACATATCATGGTATAGGACCTTTTGTAGAAAGAAAGGGTAGATGGTATAATATACGAGAAAGAAAGTTGGACGTAATAAAAAAGTTGACTGAAGAGAATACAAGATTAAAGAGAGAAATCACAGAGTTAAAAAAAAAGCAGAAAGAACTGGAACAAATAATAGAATATAGGGAAGAATTTATACAGGAACATTGTGCATAATTAATTTCTTAAACTATTTTGCCAGTGAATCATAGAATTATTAGCAATAGTATATTGAATACCAGCAGGAGGGTCATTAATTTTTTTATTTCTGATTAATTCATTTCGTTTTTTTTGAAGAATGTCTATAACATTTTCTAAAGTGTTAATTTCATCTTTAATTATTTTACAAGTTTTCTTTGTAGTATTTTCAATATTTTCATTATAAGTATTTTCCATTATATTAATAATATGAATAAATTATTATTAATAAACTCAATAGTTAGAATTGGTTGAAGTAGTATTGAAGGTGGGAACACCACCAGCAGATCCGCCTTGAAATAAGTTAGTAACTTGTGTCTCATCAGGAATAGGAGCTTCATTAACATTACCAAAAGCATCGTATTGAAAGTGGTCTTGATTTTCAATTTTATTACCAGAATTATCAACGAAAACATATTTAGATAATTTAACAGGGTCAAATACACCATTTTCAGGAGGTCCGTGTTCTTTAATATAAAATAGATAACGTATATCTAGATTAACATTAGCTTTAATATCGCACATAATAGGAGCTTCATATTTTTTAGCAGCAATAATTCCAGCATCTTCAAGTTGTACAGTAAGAGTAGTTAATTCTGTTTTAAGTTGATTAATTTCAACAGTTTGGTCATCATTAATAGTTTTAAGCGCGAAACCTTGTCGCGCGTTTGCGACAGTGCTAAGAGCGAAACTAGAAATCATTTGAATGGTGGAAGTAACAGATAATTGTTGTGAATAACCAGCCCAATTTTGAAGTTTAGCTTCAATTTCAGCACCATTTTGAGCATCAAATTCTTGAACAGTTAATTGTGTTTCCAAATCACCTTGAAATTCTTGGATATATTGTCTATTAACATTTAATTCAATATACTCTTGAACATCTCTTAAAATAGCTTCTTCTTGTTCTAAATTATTTCTCAAAATTCGTGTAGTAGTAAGTGTTTGTGAATGTGCAGGTCTTAAAATACCCATTGAAGAGTGTTTTCTAGGCATCTATTATTCATATAGAGAATATAATAAATTGTTAAAATTATCGACTTTTTCAGGATTTTTAAGTTTGAAAGCATTTTTATAACGTTCAATTAAAGCTTTTTTTTTATCTAAATCTTTTTTCAAAAATTTATTTTCCTTCATATATTTTCTAAGCTTGTCTTTAATAACGTGGTCATCAGCTCTAAAATCAACATTTTCATGTTGTTTTCTAACAAAAACAGTAAAAGGATAAATATCTTTTAAATCTTGATGTGTGAAAGACATGGTGGCTTTATTCATAGTATCATCTGCTTGATTTAAATCTTTTAATAAATCGATAAAAGGCTGTCTTTTATCGCTCATTTGTCTTAGTAGATTATAAGTAAATTGACTAAAATATTTAACTTGTCCTGCTGTAGAAGGTAAAACTTTTTCATAGGATAGAGCATTGTCGTTACATGATGAAATACAAACAGCATTTTTTAATTCATTGGAAATTTCTAGATTAGTAAGAAGAGTAGCAGGTTTGGCGGTATATTTATATTTTAAATCACAAATAGAACCAGAATTACAACAATCAAATATAGTAATAACAGTAGCATCAGTAACAGAAATAATAGATTTAATTAAATCATCACTAATTCTATTGTTTTCATAATCGGAAGGTAAAAAAGCTTCATCTTTTCCATCCTCTTCATCATTATTGTTATCATTCATTTGTGTTCCATGACCAGTAAAGTAAAAGAAAAGTATATCGTTTTTATTAGAAAGAGCAACCATTTCTTTCATTCTTCTGATAATAGAAAAAAAATTAGTATTCAAACTTTCATTATCATTACCAATATTTTTGTCTGTGAGAATAAGAATGTGGTCGTTATCAAAACCTTCTTGTTCAATCAAAAATTTTTCAACAGATAATACATCATTATATGAAGCTTGTAATTCCATTTTTTCATCATTAGGATAATTAAGTCCAACTAATAAACCATATTTAACCATATATATTAATCATAGACATAATTAATTGAATGATAATTAATTAAATCATTAATATTTAGATTTGCTGTAACCATCTTTAAAATTTTTAACATATGGTAATATTCTATGTGGATTATCTTCATCAAAGAAAGTAAATTTTTGTGGAATGGTTTCTCTAAATAAAGAATTTTTATCATAAGGCCATTCTTTCCCCTTTAATTTATCAACATCAAGTGTAGGAACACTAAAATAATCAATTTTACTAACAAACCAATCTTCCATAGAATGTTGTTTTAATTCTTGCGCTTCATTATCCAACCAAGTATGAAAACAACCACTGTTATCTATGTTTTTTTTGTTTTCAATTTTACATTGTTTAAATCCTTCATATAAATTATAAAATTGTTCAAATGATGTAGCTCTTTGTAAATTTTTTGAATTATAAAATAGAGTTCCAGAATCAGTTAGTGTATCTCTATTTTTAAAAATATGTTTTGTTTTTAATTTTTTAGTTCTTTCACTAGAAGAAGAAGATTCATTATTTCTACCAAACATAGAGTTCCATCCTGATCTTTGCATATAATATATATTACAATTTTATTTTTATTTTCCATACGTGTGCATCAAAAACACTAGAGCGTGTATCATCTGTTGTTTCCAATGTTAAACTATCTGATTGAGGTGAACCCATCCAACAAAATTTTTCATTTTCACTTGAGTTACCTGCTTGTGTTTTACCTGGTAAAGATTCTGAAATATTTTGTGCTATAACAGCACTATTTACAGTTAAACCACTAATATCATGAACATTATTTGATGGATCGCCTGTAGCTAAGAAACCTTGTATACTATCAGCAGTAGCATCAACTGCCTCATAACTAACATGAAGTTTAGGTCTAATAAAAAATATTAAAAAATCACCAGCAACAAAAGGCATTTCACAACAACTAGTTTTTAAAATATCAGCTCCAGATAAATCCTTAGCATCCACAGTCAATAAAGCACGATTAGGTATTTGAACTAATTGTTCATATATTGATTGTAAAGCATTGTTTGCACGACCATCTGTTTTTAAAATTCCTAAATTTTGACCTTCTGATCTAGTATGTGAAAATGTATATGTAAAATCATCATTGTTATTAACCGATTCAATTTCAAAGTAATCGCGATTATCAAAGAACTTATATGTATTATACCAAGTTCCTGCTGGAAAAAGATGGGTTATTTCAGCATCAGTTTTATTTTCAGTTAATACTACGGTATGTGTAATAGTATTAGAAGTATTCAATGAACTAGTTAAAGTTTGTGTTATAGTATCTCCAGTTGACCAAGTTCCACTAAATGTAATTTTAACTCTTTTCTTTGTATTTGTATTAGCAATTTGTAAAGTAGTAAGAGTAGTAGTTCCACCACCTTGAATAACTCTGTTGACTAAACCGGGATTAAGTTTTTGATCGGCTGTAGTTAATCCTCCGCCAAAAACTTTTGATAATTGTTCAGCAATCGAATTAAAATAATAATTTGTTCCAAATTGATTACCATTATGTGTTTCCAATTGAACCTGTATTTGATCTTCGTTAACAAATAAACCCTGAGCCAATGGATGACCAACCAAATGAGTGGCTGCTGTTCTTAATATACAATTCCCCAATGGTTGAGGACCGTCTACAGGAGAAACTGTTCCTTGATATTTTAATGAATATATATTATTAGCTGAGTTATCTTCTAATCCTGTAACAATTGTAGGTAAAGGATCAACATCAACTTTAACAGTTCCATCTTTAGCCACTAATGGTCTTCCTCCCATAGGAATACCAGCAGTGGAATGATCTCCGGCAGCAGGATAATGTAAAAGATTTCCTTTTGTAATTGCTAAAGCAATTTTATTACATAATAAATCAATTGCGTGAGTTCCAGTAGATTCATTCGCAAAAAATATATTGTTTTGTGAATCTTGGTCACCAATCAAAATAGCATCTTTAAAATCTTGAAAACTTAAAGGATATGTAGGGTGATTAGTCATATCTAAAGTAAATTGTAGGTGAGACTCAATAAAATCGTTTTGTTGCGTATCTTCACCATATATTTGCATAGAACCACTAACATCGAATAAAACAGGAATTTGAATTATAGGCATATATGAAATAAACGCATAAATTAAATTTATAATAATTATTAATTTAATTTACAAAGTTATTGTTATTTTCCAAATATGTAAGTCCATTGTTCTGGTGTCTTTTTCATCAGTTGTCTCTAATGATAAAGTATCCGCATTAGCAGAACCCACCCATCCAAATTTCGTAGCTTCGGCTTCATTACCACCAGTAGTATTCCCTGGGAATAAAGCAGGGAAGGTAGTTGATACATTTGTAACGTTAGTTTCTAAACCTGGTATTGAAAGTGCCGCTGCTTGGTCTCCGCCTCCAGTAAGTTCTGAAGTTAATCCACCCATAAGTTCCATTTTTGCGAGTTGAACTTTATTACCAGTTGAAATTTTATTAATAACCAATCTCCAGTATTTACCTTGTCCTATTGATAGTGGAATTAACCATTCGTGTGTAGCCCAATCATTTCCATTTTTATTCCAATTGACTGCTATTTCACTTTCCGTAACTTTTAAAACACTTGTCCACGTTGGGTCGTTATCGTCCTCTAAAACTAAAAGTCTGAAATCTACAGGTTCTCCAGCTCCTCCTCCTCCTCCATTTCTTGGTGTAAGTTTAAGAGTTTCAGCAGCCATACTTTCTGTAAATTCTATTTCAGCATAGTGTCCAAAATAATTAATCATATTGCGTCCTATGTTTCCACTTCCACCAGAACTAAGATTTGTTATTTCATCATCATTTAGTGCTCCAGCGAACCAGCGAACATCATCTAACCAACCTGGACATACTTGACCACTTGTATAACGAGACAACCAAGTAATATCATTAATAGTTGTTACACCTGGACTAAAATTTACAAAAATATGTGTCCAAACACCTGATAATGATGCCTTAGTAGTATTATCACCGCCAATTTTACTTCCATAATTAGCACTGTAAGCACCATCAATAGTTTGTAAAGAACCATTTATATAAATACCTTCTATTCCCGTATAACCACCACCAGTCCACATATGTAAATAATCAACACCATCGGGATAATTCAATGCAAAATTAGGACCACTATTTGTTCTTGTATCAAACATAATTGTGCTATTCATGTTAGCAGCTGTTGGGTCTCCATAAAACCAGAATGAAACGGCTTTTGAACCATTGAGACCACTTTGAATAAAAGGCGAAATACCCGATACTCCGATTGTTGATAAAGCTTTACCCGTTCCACCGTGTCCCGTAACATAGGTTACGCCGGATCCAACAGTTCCGGTAGGATTTTCATTATCAAAATCTTCGTGTGAATTTTCTAATGAATTATTTAAACTAAGAGATCTTGAACCACCATCATCAAATAAATGTCCACCAGAGTTGTATTCTTCAACAACTTGTGTACTCGAATTAAAAGTATCGCTGGCTGTAATCCAAATACTACCTGTATTACCATCAAATAAATTACTTACAGCATATGTTCCACTAAATTCAGATGATTTTCTATATGTTTGACCAGTAACACCACCACCACTACCACTCGCTAAAGCAATATCTACTGCTGGAGAACCAAGTGATTTGTCACCAAATCCAACAAGAGTTGTAAATTGCTCAGGGAATGTTGCTTGGGCAAATTCGATTTTTGGTCGTATATACATAACTAATTTATCACCAGCAATAAATGGAAATCCTCCTGTAATAGTTTGAACACTAGGCATAGGACTGGATGTAAAATCGCGGGATTGCATAATTTGAGAACGTCCTGAAATATTCATCAACTGTTCATAAATAGATTTTAAAGCAGGACAAGCTACACCAGATGCATCATATATTTTATTTGGGTCAAAAGAAGAACCTGTTGCTTTTACAATATTAAATCCTGTTATTGTTGTTGTTATCAATGTATTTAAATTTGTAGTTGTATCGGTATTAGCAGATATATCAATTGTTTTATTAACAACTGTTCTAACACTTGTATCGTTGTTACTATATGTAGTTGCTAAAGCAGTAGTATCACTTTCTGTTGTTGTGTTGCTACTTGGAGTAGCAGTATTTAATGTCACTGCCGATACTACTTCATTTAAAGTTGTTTTTACAGTAGTAGTCGTAACGGTTGTTGCTGCTATATCAACAGTTGTTTCTACACTGGTAGTTGTAACAGTATCATCGGCATTATGTGTTGTTGTAGTCACCGGCGTGTGATTTGTTGTTGCGTTGCTACTTGGTGTAGCAGTATGTAAAGTAGGATAAGGACCAGTCAATACATCTGTTTCTACGGTATGCATTACACCTTTAATAACGATTTCATTAATTTTAACATGATTAGCAGGACCAATAATAGAATTAATAATAACTTTAAAATATCTACCAACATATTGATTTACTAATCCGGTACCAATTTCAAAACCTGTAAATTGTGTAGAAGCTGAACTAAATCCACTATCCCAAACAGTATTTTTACTTACATCTAAAAGCTCTACCCAATTAGTATTATCCGGACTAACTAATAATTTCCATGATTTTGGATTGGTATAAGCATCTTTATTTGGAACAACAAGTTTTATTTCAGTCATTAAAATGGTTTGTCCAACATCTATTTGAATCCATTCACCATTATAAGTAGATGAATCTGGTAGTGTAGTGGTTGTGGTTCCACGATAATCACCTCTTCCTGTGCTACCGCGACTCATTTCAACTCCATTACTAATAAAGAATGTATTTACGGGAACAGAAGTATGTGCGGCATTCACAATATTTTGAGCAGCGGTGGTGTTTTTTGTATAGCCAATATCTAAATTTGTATGTGTAAATGAACCTGCTAATCCGCCATTACCACCAGCGGCCAAACTATCAATATTGGCTTGTAGAATTGGAGCATTATAATAACGAAGGTCGTCTATACTTGCTTGAAGATTATGTGAACCGTTAAACCTCGTAAGCCAATTAAATTCTTTTGGAAGAGTTTCACCGGCGGGATATTCAATATAGAAATTATGCCAATTTCCATCCGATAATGTAGTAAAGTTAATATCTCCTACAGGAGCCCCATTACTACTATTGTTTGTCCCATAGACTTGTAGTGTTCCATCAATATAAATACTTGGCATATTTCCTGTAGCTAAATATCCACTACCACTTGCGGTTCCATTAGTAGTTGTATTATTCCAAAATTTAAGTGCATTTCCATGAAACCACAGAGCACGGTTATCACCATCACCATCACCATCTCTATTATCAAAAATCATTTGAGAGTCACCAACAGTGCCAAATTTGATCTGGAAACTAACAGCTCTTACATCAGCAGGTAAATTTCCAGCTGAAACCTTCTGTTCCCATTGAAGACCAGATGGAGATTGGTCAATTGTGCTCATAGCTTTTCCACTACCTCCTATTCCATCAACATATACTATATCCGCATTAGCGTGAAAAGTAACATCTTCATTATCAAAACTTTCATGATAAATTTGCGAAGCGGGTATTGCCAAATATTCCAATACAAGTTTATTATTAGCTACAGTTGGCGTAACATATATTACGGTTCCACCGTCAGTAATATTAAAATCATTTGCTAGTAAAGCGCCTGTTACGGCGACATTTTCACTAAAAGTTAATTCCAACTTACCAGAATTAACAGCAATACTTGAAAAAGTTGGTTCATTAGTAGCTGCTGCTGCTATAAGACTATAAGATGGAGTGGCTGATGTATTCCAATCAGTGCTAATATTATTATCAAAAGCATTAGCCGCTGTTCCCAATGAAGCGGTTTTCACTTGAGTAAGACCTGTTGTTTCTGATGTATGTTTAACACCTTTTATTAATAATTCAGCAACAGATGTATGACCAACTTTACCAAATGTTTTATTAATAATCAATCTATAATGTTGTGCAACCATATTAACTATTTCAGTCAAATAGTTTACTTTATATCCTTCACTATAACTGGAATTTGTTGTCCAACCAGTATAATCAGTTACTTCGTGAATCTTTGACCAGTCGCTTCCATTTGTGCTTCCCAATAAAATCCATGATTTTGGATAAACATTATTATCTGTATTTGCTAAATCAGGAGCAGGAACATGAAGTTCATATTCTGTAATATATGATTGTTGTCCCGTATTCACATTGATGTGTTCACCATTATAGGTTTGATTAGTATTGTATGTTGTTGTTGTAGAACCTCTGTAATGTCCATAATTTGTTCCTCTACTAATTAATGTTCCATCATGTATGATAAAATTATTGATCGGTATTGGAGTTGGTGGACTTAATGTCCATATGTTGCCATTATACACAGCTGCCGCCAGCTTTGTTCCATCAGATGAGGAGGTAATTTGCCGCCAATAGTTCGTACCAGTACCACCACCATCGATAACTTCCGTCCAGTTCGCACCACTATCTGTTGAGGTCCATATATTGCCATTTTTTGCAGTCGCCGCCAACTTGGTAAAATCATCAGAGGAGGTAATACCCCGCCAATCTTTCACCCCACCAACGGTGGTATCTACTGTCCAGTTCGCACCACTATCTGTGGAGATATATATGTATTCACCTTTCGCAATCGCCGCCAGCTTTGTGCCATCAGATGACGAGGTAATACCCCACCAATTTTTTGTGAATTCAATAGAGGTATCTTCTGTCCAAGTTGCTCCACTATCTGTAGAGGTCCATATATTGCCACCATACACACCTGCTGCCAGCTTCGTCCCGTCAGCCGACATAGTGATATCCTTCCAATTGTTCGTACCATCGCCGATTACGACTTCTGTCCAGGTAGTACCACTATTACTGGAGGTCCATATGTTTTCACCATACACACCTGCTGCCAGTTTCGTCCCGTCAGCCGACATAGTAATAGCAAACCATTGTTTCGTCGCGCCAATGGAGGTATTTTCTGTCCAAGTTGCTCCACTATCAGTAGAGGTCCATATGT
>TARA_B100001093_G_scaffold254388_2_pt1 | contig 13289 bp, 10 predicted proteins | sample TARA_B100001093 | Tara Oceans TARA_B100001093 (sample SAMEA2623116) | marine metagenome | biome: marine biome (ENVO:00000447); feature: surface water layer (ENVO:00002042); material: "saline water (ENVO:00002010), including plankton (ENVO:xxxxxxxx)" | depth 5 m
ATCCGCTTGTTTCTTTTTTCGTTTACTAGTGGCTTGCTCCAATGTTTGAAATGCTTTAAACAATAAAAGAAAAGTATGTCTAATCACAGAGACAACGGATATTCTCTTTTGCACAAAATTTGCCTTCTTTTCATTGCCTTCATGTGGTTTTGGATTTGTCTTCATTTGTGGGAAAACTGGGATCTTCCTCTCATAAGTCTTCCATGGAATTACGCATTAGTTGCTCTGGCAGGACTTTTGGTTGCCGCATTTGGTACCTTTCAGGATTATGGCACCTTTTTCATCAAGAATGGATCTCAACGAATCAGTGAGTCAGTCGCTAAAGCAAATTTCCACACAGCACTGATGGCATTTTTCGTGTTTGGTGCATACTTTGCTACTAAAGACATTGAAACCAGTCGCCGTTTTCTTACCTTTTATGTTCTCAGTTCATGGCCAATCTTGGTAGTGAGTAACTTTGCATTGCCAGGGATCTTCAAGAGAATAATTGGTTTTCATGGACTGAACCGAAAAACCGTGATCATAGGATCATCCTTCGATTTAGATGAGTTTTCTCCTTGGACAAAAATACAGGAAATGTACGGATTTTCTTTCATTGGTTGTTTTTCTTTGTCTTCACACAAACCCAATAATGCAAAAACAAAGTGGTTGGGAAATGTTGATGATTTGGACAACTATTTACAGGATAATGAAATTCATCAACTAGTTGTTTTACCCGATCAAAAAAAAGAAGCATGGGTAATTAAGGTTTGTGACCTTGCATCCAAGCACGGATGCCGAATTCTGATCTATAATACTCTTTCTGGTCTTTTCGATTCGCGATTAGTCTTTGTAGAGGAGTCGGGGCGTCAATTTTTCTCACTTAATGAACCTCTTGATAGTCCATTTAATCAGGTGGTGAAGAGAATATTTGATTTATCCTTAAGCATCCCCGCACTTTTGTTGGTATTTCCTCTCTGTATTTTAGCAGTAAAAATATTTCAGTTTCTGCAATCGCCAGGGCCTCTTTTCTTCAAGCAAGAAAGAGTGGGAAGAGCAGGTAAACACTTCATAATTTGGAAGTTTCGTTCAATGTCGCATGATGTCGAAAAAAATCGAGACGAATCAGTACAGGCTCATCCAGGAGACGATCGCATTTTCTCTTTTGGTAAGATAATGAGAAGATTCAGTGTAGATGAAATTCCGCAATTTATTAATGTACTCAAGGGTGAAATGAGTCTTGTTGGACCAAGGCCTTATCTTGCCCAACATGATTATTTATTTCAACGCGATTATAAAGCATATAGAATCAGGCAATTTGTCAAACCAGGGGTTACTGGTCCAGCACAATGTCGAGGCTTAAGAGGTGAGTTTACGGACGAGGATATGGTGAACCAGAGAATTGAGCTAGATTTCAAATATGTTGGCAACTGGTCGTTATGGTTAGACATCGAAATTGTTCTTAGAACAGTTGGGCAAGTTCTTTTCCCTCCTAAAAGTGCTTGCTGATTAATTAAGTCGTTATGGTTAAGGATGACCCGACTAAATTTTCACGCTTGCCATCCAGTGAACAAATTCTGGGCATCTCTTTTTTTCAGGGAACTCTTCAGCAGGCATGTTGCCGCGCTCGAGAAGGAGGTCTTACTGTTGCACCTTCCGGCCCTGGAATGGCAAACGATTTAGTTGCCTGCGATGAATATTCTCATTCCCTGCAGCAAGCAGACTTGAGACTCTTGGACAGTGGTTTTGTAAGTTTGTGGAGCAGGATATTTTTCAAGAAAAATCTTTTTCGAATTTCAGGGCTAACTTTTTTAAAAGAATATCTAGCGAAAACGAATTGGAAGTCGGAAACTTCAATATGGGTAATGCCAAATAAAAAACAAGGGCATGCCAATATTGAATGGCTCAAAAGCGAGTTTGATTACAAGGTTCCCCTGGATTGTTTCTACATTGCACCCCAGTATTCCAGAACAGGGAAGATCATAGATAAAGAACTGCTTGGGTTAATTAAGAAAAAGAAACCAGATAACATTTTTATTCAGCTTGGAGGAGGAGTTCAGGAGAGACTCGGTTTACACATCAAGAAATCTTGCTCTCCGGCGTTGTCGATATTGTGCACGGGTGCAGCACTTGCCTTCTTCTCTGGTCAACAAGCTAAAATACCTTCATGGGCAGATAAATTTTTCCTTGGATGGTTATTTCGATGCATGGATCAACCAAAAATTTTCGTACCTAGGTACCTAAAAGCTTTTCGCCTGGGATACTTACTTTTTAAGTATGGAAGAAAATTACCGGTCAATTGATATTGCTTGGGGAATTTGCCTTGAAAAATCATAAAATCCAAAGAAATAAAAAAAGAGCAAGCGTTCGTACTCTAGGTTGTAGGCTTAACCAGTACGAAGGTCTCGCCTTGGAGGCTAAACTTGTAAAATCAGGCTATGAAATCGTTCCATTTGGCGAAGTTGCTGATCTAGGGTTGATCAACACATGCACAGTTACCAACGAAGCGGATGCTAAATCAAGAAATGTGATTCGACGTTTCATTCGCAAAAACCCCGAAGCTCTCACAGTCGTAGCCGGTTGTTACTCACAGATTTCTGCGAATGAAGTCTCTATGATTGATGGAGTAGACTATGTGATTGGAAATCATGATAAATTGAACTTCCTCAACTACTTGGGCGTTAAGAAGCCAGATAGTCCAGTCATTGTCAGGGATCGAATAAGTAGAGAGGATTTTAGCATTGGCTTTGTCGGGGACACCAATTTTGAACAAAGGGCCAATTTAAAAATACAAGATGGATGTGACTTCATGTGTACTTTTTGCGTTATACCGTTTGCCAGAGGTCGCTCGAGATCAAGAGAGTGGAGCGATGTCATGGAGGAAGCAAAAGGAATGCTGGATCGAGGAGTGCGAGAAATCGTCATTACTGGAGTGAACCTTGGAACCTATCATTCAAATCGACGGTCCTTTCTTGATTTGATTGATTCGCTCTCCAAACTGGATGGACTAACCAGATTAAGAATTAGTAGTATTGAACCGACTACAATTCCTTTAGAGTTACTTGCCTGGATGGCAGATGAAGCTCATCCACTAATGCCTTTTCTCCATATTCCTATGCAAGCAGGTTGTAACGACACCCTCAAGCGAATGAAAAGAAAATACTGCCTTGAAGAAATGGAGGAGTTTTTTGAGCTTGCCCGAAGAAAAGTCCCTCAAGTGTGTTTAGGCACGGATTTGATGGTGGGATTTCCAGGAGAGAAACAATCAGATTTTGAGCAAACTTGTACTACATTTTTAGGAAATTCATTCACCTACTGCCATGTTTTCACATTTTCTGAAAGAAAGGGAACTCCGGCAAACCGTTTTTCCGATTCCATTCCTATGAATATTAGAAGAGAAAGGAGCGCAGAATTGCGCATACTTTCGTCTAAAAGCAGGTTGATTTTCAATCAAAAACATAAGAACCAAGCTTTGCGTGTATTATTGGAAAATCCAAAGGATGGGAAGTATGCCGGTTATTCTGATAATTATATAAAGGTAGTTCTTACCCAAAGTCCTCCTAATATGGCCAATAAAATGGTAAAAGTAAAAGTTCTAGAAGGATTTCCTGAATATGTGACCGGAGAACTGATAGAGGTCGAGAAGATATAAAAAATAAAAATCTTTTTTTTGCACTTGCTCTTCAGTCGAGTAAGGAATGAAAGGGTAAATGTCGAAAATTTTTCTTTGTGATGGCCACAACCTAGCCTTCAGGGCTTTCTATGGAATTCGAGAATTAAATCGTTCCGATGGATTTCCGACCAATATGATTCATGGTTGGCTTCGTTCGTTTTGGCGTCTTGAGGATGAACACAAGCCGGATGAAATCTGTATATTCTTTGATAAAGGAGGCTCCCCACGTCGGCAGAATTTGTTACCTGAATACAAAGCGAATCGAGGCTCTCCTCCCGAGGGTTTTTCAGAACAACTCGAATGGGTCAAAAGCTTGTCATCTGCTTTGGGGTATTTTTGGAAGGAAGTCGAAGGACTGGAAGCTGACGACCTTATTGCCTCCGCAGTCAGGCAATTGAGTGGGTCGGACAATGAAATTATAATCGTCAGTGCGGATAAGGACTTGGCTCAACTAGTGGGCGGTAAAGTCAAGCAAATGCTTCCACCTCCAACAGCTAATCCCAAGAGCGGTTGGAATATTTTGGATGAGCATGGAGTAAGTTCGAAATTTGGTGTCCCTCCTTCCAGCATACTAGATTACTTATCGATCATTGGTGATCAATCTGATAACATTCCCGGACTCTTCGGTGTTGGGCCGAAAACTGCGGTGAAATGGTTGCGTGAATATGGAAACCTGGAAGAGTTGATCGCAAACGCAGGTAGATTGTCACCCAAAAGGTTTTGCAGCCTTGTTTATGAAAAGAGAGAATTATTGATGCTTAATCGAGAACTAATAAAATTGGAGGATGATGTTGTTTTTGAAATCGAAAAAAATCGAGCAGTAGAAATGGAGCAGCTAAAATCGATTATGAGTGAACTTGAAATGAATAAGTCATGGGAAGAAGCAATCCGCAGAGATGAAAGGGATTAAACAAAAGTTAGGCTCCAATTTTCTTGCCTCTCTCAGAAATAAAGACACACATGATTGGTCTTTATGAATGCCATACTAAATTTTGGACTCCCCAAGGGAAGCTTGGAAGAGCCAACCATTAATCTTTTTGGAAGAGCCGGATTTTCCATAACTAAGGGCTCTCGCTCGTACAAACCGTGCTGGGATGATTCTGAGATTGATGGGCGATTTGTAAGAGCTCAGGAAATGAGTCGTTATGTTGAGGATGGATTCTTTGATTGTGGGCTTACAGGTAGAGATTGGGTGAAAGAAAATGGGTCCGATGTTGAAGTGGTTGTAGATTTGGTTTACAGTCGGTCTTCAAATCGAATTTCGAAATGGGTGCTCGCGGTTCCCGAGCAATCAAACATTCAAAAAGTTGCAGATTTAGAGGGCAAATCAATTGCCACGGAATTAGTTCAAGTGACCAGGGATTACTTGAATGGGAAAGGAGTTCAGGCAGAAGTGGAATTCTCATGGGGAGCGACTGAGGTTAAAGTCCCTGAACTCGTTGATGCGATTGTGGATTTAACTGAAACTGGGAGTTCTTTACGGGCCAATAATCTTCGAATTATTGAAGTTTTGATGGAGACTAATACTGTACTTATCGCCAACAAAGAAAGTTGGAAAAATCCTATAAAGAAGGCTAAGATAGAAAGTATCGCTTTGATGTTACAAGCTTCTTTAAATGCAGAAGCTAAGGTTGGTTTAAAATTAAATATTCCAAAATCCAGATTGGATGAGGTGAAAGATTTACTTCCAGCATTACGAAGACCTACAATTTCACCGCTTACCGAAAATGACTGGGTTGCACTTGAAACTGTAATTGAAAAAAAGGTTTCCCGTGAATTGATTCCTGCCCTTAAGAAAATCGGGGCAGAAGGAATCGTCGAATACCCCCTCAATAAGATTGTTCTTTAATGATCTTTTCTGTTCTCGGTCGAATGAAGATTACTTAAACTTTAAATTTATCATTTCCACATGTAAAATTTAGGCTTGTCCTGATTGAGGAAAACCTATTTTTTTTATCCTTTGTTCTTTTTAAAATAATCTCAATTTAACCCTCAACCCGCTTGAATGTTTTGTTCGTTTATTAGACGATTTTTGCATCATTTGACCGGCTAGAAAATTTATACCAACATGAGCGTTGTCATGGAAGAGTTGCTCGCCGAGAGCAAAATAGAATTACTTAAAGAAGGTTCTGTCATATCTGGAACCATAATGGAAATACGACCAACCGAAGTCGTCATAGACTTTGGTGGCAAGGCTGAAGGAACAATACCGGCACATGAATTCCTCGACCTTGGAGATCTTGAAATTGGATCAGACCTTGAAGTATTTCTTGAAAGGCTCGAAGACAGGGATGGTAATCCACAACTTTCTTTTGACAAAGCGGAACAAAAGAAGAATTGGGAAAAAATTGTTAATACTTGTGAAGAAGGTTCTGTTATCACCGGACGAGTTCGTTCAAAGGTAAAAGGAGGATTGGTCGTCAATATAGGGGTAGACGCATTTTTACCATCTTCACAGGTCGATATTCAGGCTCCCAAAAATTTAGACCAATTTGTCGGTCAAACTTTTGACTTTAAAGTCGTTAAAATTAATCGTGAGAGAAAAAACATTGTGGTCTCGCGTCGTGAATTAATTGAGGAACGACGACAAGACAAGAAACGCGAAATTCTGAACAAAATCAAACCTGGAGAGACCCGTCGTGGAATGGTTAAGAATATTACCGATTATGGAGCATTCATAGACCTCGACGGTTTGGACGGTCTGCTCCATATCACCGATATGAGTTGGGGACGTGTATCACACCCAAGTGAAATGGTTAAGACTGGGGAAGAGATTACCGTATGCATTATTGAAATTGACCAAAACAGAGAACGCGTATCACTTGGCTTGAAACAGCTTTCCTCTAATCCGTGGGACGACATTGAAAGAAAATTCCCAATCAATGCAAAAGTTCGTGGTAAAGTTGTTAATCTGGTACCCTACGGTGCATTTATTGAATTAGAAGAAGGCGTTGAGGGATTGGTTCATGTTACTGAGATGTCATGGACCAAAAGAATCACCAAACCCGGAGAGGTTTTAAGTGTGGGAGACGAGGTAGACGCTGTTGTTTTGGGTATTCAAAAAGATGATCAGAAAATTTCTCTCGGGTTGCGGCAACTTGATGTTAATCCATGGGATATGGCCACTCACAATTATCCTCCTGGTGCCCGTGTTCGTGGTAAAGTCCGTAACCTGACATCATACGGTGCATTTGTTGAACTGGAAGAAGGAATTGATGGAATGGTTCATGTTTCTGACATGAGTTGGACTAGAAAGATTAACCATCCAAGCGAGATGGTGAAGAAAGGCGATGAGGTTGACGCAATCGTTGTTGAAGTCGATGTCGAAAATCAGCGAATTTCACTCGGTATGAAGCAACTCACTCAAGATCCCTGGGAAGACATTGACCGTCTTTACAGAATGGGCGATCTTGTGAAAGGCAAAGTAGCACGGGTAGCGGGTTACGGTGCATTTATTGAATTAGATCATGATATTGACGGTCTGGTACATATCAGTCAAATCAGTGAAGAGCGTATCGAGAAAATTAAAGACTTTCTGAACGAAGGCGATGCAGTCAATGCACGCGTAATTAAAATCGATAAGGAAGAGCGGAGAATTGGTCTGAGTATCAAAGCTGCTAATTACGATGAGGATGCCTTGGCTAAAGAAGTTGCTGCCTATGACGAAGTGGGAGAAGATTTGACTACTTCTTTGGGTGATTTGCTTGATGAAGCAACCGCCAGCGAATCTGAAAGCTAATTTTTAGCCTTAGGATTGTTCAAGAACTTTAACACTTTAGGTGTTAAAGTTCGCTTTTTGGAGTATGCTTTTAAGCATGTTAGTTCTCTCATTTACAAGGTTGTCATGCCTCACTTCTTCCAAAGTTCTCTGTTTTTCCATTTTTGCCATGCTCTTTCTGAGTTCCCGAAGTGCTTGTTGCTGCAATTGTCTCACTCTTTCTCGAGTTACTCCAATTTTTTCACCCACTTCTTCGAGTGTATGAGGATCAAGTCCCTCCAATCCGAAACGAAGTCTCATGATTTCAGCCTCCCTTGGTTCTAATTGATCAAGTACACTACTGATATCTCCAATTAAGCTTTTTGACTGAAGATGCTCAAGGGGAGATCTTGATTTGTCATCGGGAACAACTTCACTGAGTGTGGATCCATCATCATCTCCAATTGGAGAATCCAAGGATGCAGGTTTTTGACTCACGGCTTTTAAGTGAGTGATTCGAGAAACCGGCAAATCCATTTCCGCTGCTAATTCATCATCCGTTGGATCTCGTCCCAGTTTTTCAGCAAGTGAAGTGCTTGTTCGACGAATTTGAGTGACCCGATCAACCATATGAATGGGAAGGCGAATGGTTTTACTTTGATTGGCCAATGCTCTTTTAATTGACTGCTTTATCCACCAAGAAGCATAGGTGCTTAGTTTCCCCCCTTTGGTGGGGTCGAATCTTTCTACTGCTTTCATTAGTCCAATGTTTCCTTCATTAATTAAATCCAACAGAGAAAGTCCAATATTAGAATATTCTTTGGCGATTTTTACAACGAGCCGTAAGTTTGCGGTTATCATTTTTTCGCGGGCGTCTTGGTCGCCGTTTTTGATTTTCGCGGCTAGGTCAATCTCGTCTTGAACGGAAATAAGTGGAATCTCAGAAATTTGCTGCAAATAAATTTGAAGAGATTCTTGCTCGTGGTTTTGCATAGTATAAAAGGAAGAAGGGCAGTTGTTAGAGCATTTGCTCAGCCATAGCAAGTGCCTTGAGCATGCCCTTTGCTTTGTTCAAGGTTTCTTGGTATTCATCAGAAGGATTAGAATCAGCAACTATACCTGCTCCTGATTGGAGATGGATTTGCCCTTGGGTGATCATTGCGGTTCTAATTGCAATGCATGAGTCATGATTTCCTTCAAAACCAAAATAACCAAGAGCGCCCGCATAGGCATTTCTCTGCAAATTCTCAAATTCCGATATTATTTGCATTGCTCGGACTTTTGGAGCACCACTGACGGTGCCGGCGGGAAAAGTAGCACGCATCAAGTCAAAGGCATTTTGACCAGTTCTTAATTTCCCGATTACTTGAGATACGATGTGCATGACATGAGAGTATTTCTCCACCGTCATAAATTCTGCAGCCCGCACGGTGCCCGATTGACAAACTCTTCCGATGTCGTTGCGGGCAAGGTCAACAAGCATTAAGTGCTCGGCTTTTTCTTTTTCATCTTTAAGCAATTCCTTTTCCAAGAGAAGATCTTCTTCTTTGTCTTTGCCTCTTGGGCGAGTACCAGCAATCGGTCGGATCATAACATCATCATTGGTCAGACGGACATGCACCTCCGGAGATGCTCCAACAATGGCAAAATCATCACTTTCCAATAAAAACATATAGGGAGAGGGATTAATTGCTCGGATTGCACGATAAAGACTGGTTGGGTCTCCTTCGAAAGGAAGAGAAAATCTTTGGGACAGAACGGCCTGTATTATGTCACCTGCCTTTACGAATTCTTTGGTTTTTTCGACCAATCGTTCAAATTCTTCTCTGGAGAAATTACCAGTTGGATCTTTACCGGGTTCATATTCTATCAGGGGTGTTGAAACGAATTTATGGGGACTGGAAAGTAATTCACTTATTTTTTCAATTTTCAAACAAGCTTCACGGTATGCATTTTCGGCATTATCCTTACAGTATGCATTGGCACAAATTGTGAGCGTTTGGCAGGCATGGTCGAAAATTAAAATGAGGTCAGCCACAACAAAGAATAAAAAAGGCAAACCGAGCTCATCTTTTTCCGGCAGGGGAATGGACTCTTCTATTCTTGAGGCGTATTCATAAGAGATATAGCCAACTGCCCCCCCGGAAAATCGATTGTCCCCACTCAGTCCATGATACCTAATTCCATCCATCTCCTCTTCAATCAATTTGAGGGGATCCTTAGGAGTTTGAATCGATCGGGATTTAGATTTTCGATCAATGATTGTAGTTTCCGACTGCTTACAAGAGATTATTTTTCGAGGGTCGCATCCTACAAATGAAAATCTACTGACCTGCTCGCCTCCGACTACTGATTCAAAAAGAAAAGCAGGTTTATTTCCGGAGATTTTATGATAAGCGGAAAGAGGGGTTTCTGCATCAGCAGTGAATTTTGCCTCCACCGCAATGACATCGAAATTATTCGATAATTCAATAAATTCTTCATTTGAAGGAGAAAATTTCATGCTTTAGTAATATTAAACCGAAGTAAATATTTCAATGTTACTTAAATGTAGGATTTAGAAAAAAGAATGTTGCGTTTTCGGTTTGCAGAGGACTGGCTAAGATATGCATAGTTAGGAAAGACGCTAAAATCGGCGTCACGAGCAAGAATATTCGAGAGGAAATCATGAAAAGAAACGTACATTGCGTGATTATGGGCGGTGGACGAGGAACTCGTCTCTATCCATTGACGAAATTAAGGTGCAAACCGGCTGTGCCTATTGCTGGAAAGTATCGGTTGGTGGACATACCAATAAGTAACTGCATAAATTCCGGTTATAACAGGATATATCTTCTTAGCCAGTTTAATACAGCCTCTTTGCATCGTCATGTTCAGGATGCCTATCGATTTGATCGATTTGGAAAAGGATTTGTCGAGATTCTCTCCGCTGAGCAAACTGAACATGGAGACGACTGGTACCAAGGCACTGCTGATGCGGTTCGCAGAAATTTGATTCATTTTCATGCTCATCCAGAAGATGTTTTTGTAATTTTATCCGGTGATCAACTCTATCGAATGGATTTTTCTTCCATGGTAAATGAGCACTTGGCTAGAAATGCAGAAGTTACAGTGGCAGCGAAACCTGTTCCTTTAAGTGAAGCATCTGAACTCGGTTTATTGAGGATTGGTGAGGATGACAGTATTGTTGATTTTGTCGAAAAACCAACTGACCCCGAAGTCATTGCCCGACTGGTTCCACCGGAATTGAAGGCAAAGGAAGGAATTGAAGATCGATGTTTGGCATCAATGGGAATCTATGCATTCAAAGCATCAGCAATGTTTGATGCTTTGTCCGGGGATGCCAAAGATTTTGGTAAAGAAATAATTCCATCCTTAGTCGAGGATAAGGACATAAGGTGTCATGTATTCGATGAATATTGGGAGGATATTGGAACAGTCCGATCATTTTTTGACGCTAATCTACAACTAACCGATAAAAATCCCATTTTTGATTTTTATGACGAAAAATTACCTATTTACAACTACCCCGATGTTTTACCAACTGCTAAATTGGGGGAGTGTAATTTGAAAGGAACCTCGGTTGCAAGCGGATGTCTAGTAGGCAATTCCTCTTTTGAAAGGTGTATTTTAGGAGTTCGCTCAACAATAGGGGATGACTGTCGATTTAAAAATGTCGTGATGATGGGCGCTGATCATCAGGAAAGCAAAGAACAGGAAATTCAGTCTAATTTTGATATTCCAATTGGGGTCGGAAATGAAGTTCAAATTCAAGACGCAATCATCGATAAAAACGCTAGAATTGGAAACGGTGTCAGACTTAGTCCGGTTGGTCTGGAAGACGGGTGGGCAGATGATGGACAAAATGTTTACATCAGGGATGGCGTGCTTGTAGTAGTCAAAAATGCGATGGTTTGTTCCGGCACGACCATTGGAAGCGAGTAGATTTTTTTTCATTTAAAGTTGCTGATGACCTGTGGGCACAATAAACCTGCTTTTCTATGAGCGAAATTCCAGAAGATTTAAAGTATACCAAAGAGCACGAGTGGATAAAAAAACTTGATTCCGGTGATTATTCCGTTGGTATTACCCATCATGCACAAGACAGTTTGGGGGATGTTACTTTTGTCGAACTCCCGTCCGTCGGTCAGGATCTTTCTAAGGACGAAGTGTTCGGAGTAGTGGAATCTGTAAAGGCGGCCTCAGACCTCTACATGCCTCTTTCAGGAAAAGTCACTGAAATTAATGAGGATTTGAATAATTCTCCTGAATGTGTAAATGAAGATCCCTACGGCAAAGGTTGGATGATTAAAATTACTGGGATTGAAGGTCAGGGATTTGAAAATCTTTTAAATCCCGCGGAGTATAAATCAGAAATTGGATAAAGCGGACTACCTTGCCAAACAAAAATCACTTGCGACAAGTGCCCATTATGCACTAGATTGTAAGTTATTGTGGGTTATTGCCTAATTAAAAGATTTACCAGCTCATTTCAAAGTCCGTTTCTTGGGATTTTATTGTGTCTGCTATTTCTTTTTTTATCGTCACTCAAAGCGGCCAAGGTCGAGCCTGTTGTAATTGTCGCCTCGGTTGAGGGAGAAGTTCATACTTATTCTCTACAGGATGAGTTCAAAGTTACCCTTGATTCATCCTCGGTCGGAAAAACATTTTCTGCAAAGACCATACTTACAACTGGTAAAACTGGCAAAGCGGGCTTGTTATTTTCAAATGGTGCCCTCATCACGGTTAAGCCGGGATCCAGGTTTTATCTTCGGAAATACAACCAGAAGATCGTCCCCGCAATCTCAGGAACAAATCCATCGGAAATGGAGGAAGAACCTAGCGAATCTGAATTACTTGCTCATCTTGATTTTGGCGAACTGATTGTAAAAGCTCCAAAACTAAAGAAAAATTCGAAAATGATTCTCACGAGTCCACTGGGGACCGCCGGTATTAGAGGCACAATGTTTCAATTAATGGCTGTTCGTGATCCGGTCTCTGGTAATATCACCGGTGGAGTGAATTTAATTTCCGGGGACATAGATTTTACAAATGTCAGCGGGGAATCAGTAAGCTTAGTTTCCGGCCAATCAATTGTCACTGCAACCAGTAAACTTGGGGATGGAATTGCAAGTTCAACCGGTGGTTTGGTCGATCTTTCTTCCACTTTTGGTCCTGCTCTGACGGGTGGGGCAGTTCCGCCTTCGATCGATGCCTTGTTTCCAGAAACTATATCGGATGGTCAGGAAAGTGCGGACGATTCATCTTCTTCCAGTTCTTCCACTTCCGCCACCGGCTTACTTGGTGGAAGCGCGCTCAGTGGTGGGGGAGGGTGGGAAATGATTCATGAGATTGCCTCCAATGTATTCTTCGAAATTGAGCAATCGGAATCCACTTCCAATTCTTTTTCTTTCGACACCATGCAACTTGCAGTCTCACTGGATGTTCCCGCACCTGCACTCACTTCACCCACTGGCCCGCCCGCCAATGTAACTGGAGGCTCTGATTCCCCCTCCACCCCGGATCCATTCCAGGGGGCTCATCCAGAAATGGATCTGTACAAAATTGACGAATCGGCCTTCTCCGAAGTTTCCACTCTCTTTGATGATGGTTCAATGCAGGTTGAAATGACTAACAAGCAATGGGACAAATTAGACCCTTGGTTCACTGCCACCGATTTTCTTGATCGTGAACTAATGTACGAAGAGGATCAGATTGTCGATCTTCCTGACTTTGGAAAAGGACGAGTGGACAAATTATTTATCGATTACGAATCGGCTAATTTAATTATGGCAAAAGTAATCCTGGACAACGCACCAGATAAAAATTTCTCAATCTCAACCTCCGCCAGGCTCCTGAATCCACCAAATTTACAGGTTCCAAAAAATTATACTCTCGAGTATCAAGTCACTGATCTAAGGGGCTTGAGCACCTCAATTA
>TARA_B100001093_G_C26859723_1_pt1 | contig 13287 bp, 12 predicted proteins | sample TARA_B100001093 | Tara Oceans TARA_B100001093 (sample SAMEA2623116) | marine metagenome | biome: marine biome (ENVO:00000447); feature: surface water layer (ENVO:00002042); material: "saline water (ENVO:00002010), including plankton (ENVO:xxxxxxxx)" | depth 5 m
CTGAAAAAAATAAATCGTTTACTTGCAGAAGAAAATGCGCTCATTAGAAACAGAAGCCTTCAACTTCGTCCTCTTGAAGAAAATATCTATAAAAATCAACATCAATATATCTCTGCCAAAATAATTAAGAACTCTTACAACAAAAGAAATAATTATTTAACCATCAATAAAGGATCAATGCATGGTATAGAAAATGGGATGGGGGTAATTACTGAAGCTGGCGTAGTGGGGATTATCCGTGATGTAAGCTCAAACTATGCAACGGTAATGAGCCTGCTCAATAAAAACACTATTATTAGTACCCGTTTTATTAAATCAAATCATTTTGGAGAGCTCATTTGGGATGGGAAATCACATCAATTTGCGCAATTAAAGTCGGTTGAAAAATATGTTCCTGTAAATGTCGGAGACAGCCTGGTGACCAATAGTTTTTCCAATATTTTTCCAGAAGGAATACCACTTGGAACTGTAAATAGATTTGAAAGAGACGAAAATAAAAACTTTTATACCTCGATTGAAGTTGCACTTAGTTTAGACTTTAGCAACCTCAATTATATTTATGTCTTAAAAGACAAACTAAAAGACGAAAGAATGAAACTGGAATCTAAAAATGAATGACATACTTAAACATACTATACGTTTTTTTATACTGGCAAGCATTCAAATTTTAGTCTTAAACAATGTTCAGATTAGTGGCTACATAAACCCCTTTGTATACATTTTATTTATCATGTTACTCCCGCCTAAAATGCCAAAAGCAATTGTATTAATCTTGGCATTTATTATGGGATTTTCAATCGATGTTTTTTCTGACAGTTATGGCATTCATTCATCAGCATCTGTTTTGTTAGCCTTTTTACGCCCAAAAGTATTAGCATTAGTTTCGGTTAAAGGGGGGGAAGACCTAGAAGCAATTGGTGTTAAACAACTTAGAATTAATAGATTCTTTACATACTCAGGTATTCTGTGTTTAATTCACCACTTCACCCTATTCTACCTAGAAGCCTTTCGGTTGAATGAATTTTTCGATACATTTTTACGCGCATTATACAGTAGCGCTATCAGCATATCAATGATGATATTAATTGAATCACTATTCTCTAATAAAAAAAGCAGATGAATAGGAATAAATATAAGGATCGGAGACTTTTCTTTTATTTTTTATTTGGAGCAAGTATACTTATCCTATTAATGCGACTAATAAATATCCAAATCATTGATAGTTCATATAAATTATCGGCAAACAATAATGTCATTAAAGCAGTAAAACTGTATCCTGAAAGAGGTTATATATACGATAGAAATGGTATGCTTTTGGTGTCAAATCAAAGAGCATTCGACCTTATGGTTATTCCCCGACAAGTAAAAAAAATGGATACACTAACCTTCTGTCGTATCATTGATATAAAAAAAGACTATTTCGATAATCAATTAAAGAAAGCAACGCGATATTCAAGAAATAGATCTTCAATATTTATAAAAGAGGTTTCTAAACAAACCGCTTCTAAAATACAAGAACAACTTTATCAGTTTTCAGGTTTTTACTTACAGGAAAGAACCATGCGAGAATATCCGGAAAAATCGGCGGCTCACTTATTGGGTTACGTCAGTCAAGTACCAGATTACATTCTCAAAAAAAACGATTACTATAAAAAAAATGACAACTTTGGAATGACTGGGGTTGAGAATTCTTACGAAAAAGACCTTCGTGGTACCCATGGTGTTAAATATGTTATTCGTGACGTATGGAATGCTCCAAAGGGAAGTTTTCAAAATGGGAAATATGACAGCATTGCTGTTAACGGCAAAGACTTAGAGCTAACTATAGATAATGAAATACAAAAATATGCAGAACAATTAATGCAGAATAAAAAAGGAAGTATTGTTGCGATTGAACCAGGTACTGGAGAAATTTTAGCTTTAGTAAGCAGTCCATATTACGACCCAAATTTATTGATTGGTAGATCTCGATCGCCAAATTTTAACCGCATGTACAAGGACGCAAACAAGCCTCTATTCGACCGGAGTTTATTAGCAGAATACCCTCCCGGTTCAACTTTTAAATTACTCAATGCGCTTATTGGTTTACAAGAAGATGTTATCTATTCTGGAACCCGTTTCTCATGTGATATGGGTTGGCGTTTTAGCCCAAAATTAAAAATTGGTTGCCACGCCCATAATTCCCCTCTCAATCTTACTGAATCAATTACTCAATCTTGTAATGCATACTACTGTAATACCTTTAGGCGCATTATTGAAAAATATAATAACGCAGAAAAAGGTTACGATAACTGGAGAAATCACATCTTAAGTTTTGGCTTAGGAAATTTCTTAAATAATGATTTATACACCGGAAGAAAAGGAAGGGTGCCAAGTGTTGATTTTTACAACCGACAATACGGAAAAAAGAGATGGAAAGCACCAACTGTGATATCTCTAGCCATTGGTCAAGACGCTTTAGTGGTCTCTCCAATCCAAATGGCAAATATGTGTGCAGCTATTGCCAACCGCGGACACTACTTCACACCTCATATTGTTCGTAAAATAGATGGAAAAGCACTCACCGACAGTACTTTCACCATTGCAAAACAGACCTCAATTGACGAAAAACACTTCAAAACCATTATTCATGGTATGGAAAAAGTATATACGGGTAAATATGGTACAGCAAAAACCGCTCAAGTAAAAAATATAGAAATATGTGGAAAAACAGGTACTGCAGAAAATCCGCACGGTGAAGACCATTCTATTTTCATTGCATTTGCACCAAAAGACAAGCCGCAAATTGCTATTGCAGTATACATTGAAAATGGAGGCTGGGGCTCTACTTGGGCAGCACCAATAGCCAGCTTAATAATTGAAAAATATCTAACTGGACAAGTTAATAATACTGAAAGAGAACACTTTATTCTAAGTGGGAATCTAATGGATAAAGAGAATGAGAAATAATAAAAGTTTATTTGCAAATATTGACTGGCCATTAGTTTGTATTTACTTACTAATGTTATTCTTTGGATGGTTAAACATATATTCAGCAAATTATGGTGTGGGTATAAATGACCTCATGACAATGTCCTCAGAACCTGGGAAACAACTTTTCTGGATTGGCACGTCCTTTATTTGGATTCTCCTCATTATCATTCTCGACGGTAAATTTTATACTACTTTCTCTTACCTAATATACATCCTGATGATTTGTCTTTTGATAGGAGTTCTTATAGTTGGTAAAGAAATAGGTGGCGCCAAATCATGGTTCGATCTTGGGAGTTTTAGTATGCAACCATCAGAATTTGCAAAAATTGGAGCTTTATTGGCACTTAGTAAGTTTTTAAGTCAGCTGAATGTAAATCTGCAAGAAAAGACAACTCAAATAAAGGCCTTTTTAATTATTGCGTTTCCAATCGTTTTAATTCTGCTTCAACCAGATGCAGGTTCAGCAATCGTATTTACATCTCTTTTACTGGTATTATTTAGGGAAGGTATTTCTAGCACATATCTTATTGTTTCGGGTAGTGCAATAGTTTTATTTATCATTGCATTAAAATTTGAGACCCAAACTACAATGCTTATCGTGATGGTTATCTCAATTATTTTGGGGTATCTTCTCAAGAAAAACAGACAATCAATTAAGCCAGCTCTTATTGGTTTAGTTTTAGCTTTAGGCTTTACACAATCTGTAGATCATATTTACGCTGAAGTTCTACGTCCACACCAAAGAAATAGAATTGATCTTATCTTGGGTAAAATTGAGGATATACGTGGCGTAGGATACAACCTTCACCAATCTAAAATAGCGATTGGTTCTGGCGGTTTTTTGGGAAAAGGTTTTATAGGTGGAACCCAAACTAAATTTAATTTCGTTCCTGAACAAAGTACCGACTTCATCTTTTGTACCATAGGAGAAGAATGGGGTTTTATAGGTTCAATAATAACAATTGGTGGGTTTTCATTACTGTTGTTTCGGCTTATTATTTTAGCCGAAAGACAACGCTCAGTTTTCAGTAGAGTATTTGGATATGGCGTTGCCTCTATCTTATTTTGTCATTTCTTCATTAATATCGCCATGACTATTGGGATAATGCCTGTCATAGGAATCCCTCTTCCTTTCTTTAGTTATGGTGGATCTTCTCTATGGGGGTTTAGTATTTTACTCTTTATCTTTATAAAATTAGATGCTTACAGAATGGATATTCTTCGGTAAATAAAGCTAAGAAACTCCTTTTTTCAAGGATAAAGCCAAGCGTTTGAGCAGATGGCCTTTTCTTCCTTTAGTAGAACCTTTTTTGTAACCATCAAACCAGAGTTTGGTATAAACAAAAGCATATCCTGCACAGGTAATGTGATCAATTTTATTTCCAACCTTTCGAAGGTATAACTGTTTACTCCCATTTTCCTTCATCACATTAAATGCTGTTATAGAGTTTTCTTTTAAAACTCTTTTATCCCCAACACAATAACAAAATTGTGTAGGCACATCTGTTTTCCAATCAATTAAATTGTTTTCCTCCAATGCCAGTTTAAATTTGAAGTTTGGATTGTTTAAGTACTGATCAACCAAATAGGGCTGCACCACATCTACAGGTATTTCAGGCAAATAATCATTAATCTGAAAAAGATCTAGTTTACCTGTATACAATTTCGGAATAATAGTATCATAAGGTGCTACAAAAAGACTAGATGGATCATCATCTGTAATCTTATAAACCTCGTTATATGACATTAACAAGTAAGGCAAATATGCCGGATCAGGGTAAGGGGAAAACATAACCGAAGACTGCGCTCTCGACATGTCATAAGAACCAGACATGGGTGATGATGCTGTAATCTTAATTTCTGGGAAAGTCTCCTGTAGCTTTTTATGTGTCGCAAGACAGGCATGTCCACCTTGAGAATATCCAGTAAGATAAAGCTGCTCACTTGTTTTTTGATTTAATTCTGCATTAAGTTGCTGAACAGCAAAATACATGTCAATAGCTGCATCAGCTTCTGAATTTGAATGCTGATAAAGATGGGATTTATCTCCTTTTCCTAAGCCAATATAATCCGGCATAATAACCGCATAACCATCCGCTGAAAACCCAGCACAAATAGCTTTTTCTCGATAAATATCGAAACTACGTTCGAGCTTTATTTGTGTGCCATGATGATAAATAAGTTGTGGAATGGAAGCTGTATTTGTTACAGGTAAAAAGTACAATCCCGAAGCATTTATTTTAGTCCCATCGTGCCACTTTGTTGAATAAATAACCTCATATAAATCAATAGGATTTGAAATATTAACTATAAACTCAGGCATCCCATTTGCTTTCCATGCCTTTTTTAAATCGGATTTATTTAGACTAGAAACTTTAGTATATGAAATAAGTTCTTGAGAGTAAGATGCCGAAATACTTAAAAAAAACAACAGTGTGCCAAAGAAATTTTTATGAATCAAAACATTAAATATTTAATTAACTACAATATGCAACTTATTCCACAAACATTCTAATTTTCAGACAAATAGCTCAAAAAATATATCTTAATCAGGTAAGAAATGAGTCAACAAATTGCAGATCTAAAGTACTATAGCATCGAGAGTTTGTGTAGAAACCGTGTGGTAATTATCTCGAGCTTTTTTATAGATTCTCTTGGCCTTTTCTGGATCCTTTTTATATAAAGCTTCGTATAGCGGTTTTAAAAACTTTCTTCTTCCGACTGTCAATAAAAAACCTTCTAAATCTTTATCAGCTTGCTTGTAACCGGCAGGAATTGTAAGTTGAAACCAAGCATTTAATACTTCAGAATTTCCACTTGAAGTAAATCCAAAAGCCTGATCAAGTTTCTTTAAATCATTTCGATCTAAATCTTTAGGTAAATGCCTCAAAAAATGGAGCCACTCATGCGACGACCACCCTTGAGTTTTAATATTTTCTAATGGGTAACCTTTTATAAAAGATTTAATGGCTCCCTCTACTGCATCAAATTTGATGGAATTTACTTTAGGGCAATTATCGGGAATTCCTGAACTATAAACCCACTCTTCAAGGCGAATTTTCTCCTTTAATTTCGGTTGGCGATTCAATAAATTATTGTTGATGTAAGTCACAAAAGCCTCAGTGTCCATGACTTTAAAAGCATGGGTGGTAAAATATTTTTTTAGGAAAAAGTCAAACTGTTTCCTACCGACTGTTTCTTCAATCAATCTAAGTAAAAAGAAGCCTTTTTCATAGGCAATATCTGTAAGCCCGTCATCAGGATCACGACCTGTTAGATCTAATTTAAGTTGGGTGTCTTTATGAGAATGACCTAATGCTGAAACTTCATGCTCAAGGTCTTGCTTCCCTAATAAAGCAAGCATATCAGCATATTCCCTCCCCTCTAACTTCTCCATAATGCGGCGTTCAAAATAAACCGTAAAGCCTTCATTAAGCCAAAAGTCGTCCCAGGTTTTATTGGTCACTAAATTACCCGACCATGAATGTGCTAACTCATGTGCTACAAGAGAGGTAAGTGAACGGTCGCCGGCTAAAATGGTTGGAGTAACAAAGGTTAACCTTGGGTTTTCCATTCCTCCGAATGGGAAACTGGGAGGTAAAACCAACATATCATAACGGTCCCAAGCATACTTACCATACATCTTCTCCGCAATAACTAACATCTTTTGAGTTTCACTAAACTCATAACTTGCCTTTTTAATTACACTAGGTTCTGCATATACACCAGTTTGTTCACCTAAAGGTTGAAAAACTAAATCGCCTACACCTAGAGCCATTAAGTATGCAGGAACAGCTTGATTCATTTTGAATTTATACACACCATCTGCTCTTTTTTCTGTTGGATTTTCAGCACTCATTATTGCTAACAAATCTTTAGGCACTTTTACTTTAGCTGTATAACTAAAGCGAACGCCTGGAGAGTCTTGACAGGGCAGCCAAGTTCTAGCAAGAATAGCCTGAGATTGAGTAAATAAAAATGGGTGCTTCTTTCCAGCAGTTTGTTTTGGATTAAGCCATTGTAATGCTTTAGCTTCAGTACCCGTTTGATAATATATTGAAACGGCTTTCGTGTCTTCGTCAATATCTATAATTAAGGGCTGACCTAAAATAGGATCTTGATCTCCTAAGTGAAAAGAACTCTCTTTATTATCTATAGTCACCTTGTTTATTTCAAGACCATTAACATCTAAAACAAGTTGATGATGACCAGTTAAATTTTGAATCTCATAACGGGCTTCACCGGAGATGATCTCTTTCTCAAAATCAACTTCCACATCTAAATCCAAATGAGTTGTTACCACATGGTGTGGCTCTGAAAAGCTATGCAAATCAACACGCAAGTCTTCTTTTGAATTACATGCTGATATAAACAGCGCAAAAAACACAGTTATTATCTTATTCATGGGTCTTTTTTTACTGAAGACTAATTTAGTAAATACTTTTATTTTAAATGATCTGTAGGCTCATCATATCTAAAACAATCTATCGTATGGTCGTTTACCATACCAGTTGCTTGCATATGTGCATATACTATGGTAGAGCCAACGAATTTGAAACCTCGTTTTTTTAAGTCCTTGCTGAGTATGTCTGAAATCTCTGTTGTGACCGGAAGCTCTTTCGTTGTTGCCCAATGGTTTTGAATTGGAGTTCCGTCGACAAAAGACCATATATATTTATCAAATGAGCCAAATTGTTTTTGTACTTCCAAAAAAGCTTGAGCATTAGATACAGTAGCCCTAACTTTTAATTTATTTCTTACAATGCCAGTATCTTGAAGTAATTCTTGAATTTTATCCTCATCATATAAGGCTATTTTATGATAGTCAAAATGATCAAATGCATTCCGAAAGTTTTCTCTTTTACGAAGTATTGTGATCCAGCTTAATCCAGCTTGAAATGTTTCTAACAGCAAGCATTCAAATAATTTTTGATCGTCATGAACTGGAACGCCCCACTCCGTATCGTGATATTTGATATACAAGGGGTCTTTTTCACACCATTTACATCGACAAGGTGTACTCATTATTTAGGATGAAGGCGCGACCCAATCGCCATTCGTTTTAATTAAATCAATAAGTGCATTAACGGCATCTTCTGAGGGAATATTTCTTTGAACCACTTCCTTTTCTTTATAAAGGGTGATTTTTCCAACACCTGTTCCGACATAGCCATAATCGGCATCAGCCATTTCGCCAGGCCCATTAACTATGCAACCCATAATGCCAATTTTCAAACCTTTTAAATGACTTGTTTTTGAACGAATTTTTGCGGTGGTTTCTTGTAAATCAAAAAGTGTTCTTCCACAACTTGGGCACGAAATGTATTCCGTTTTGGAAATACGTGTACGCGTGGCCTGAAGAATACCAAAAGCGGTTTGCATCTTCATTTGCTCATTTCCACAATTTGTAGCTCTGAGAAATACGCCATCTCCTAAGCCATCAAGCAAAAGTGCACCCAAATCGGTTGAGGCTTGTAATTGAAATTCTTCCTCACTTAAGTTTTCGTAATCCCGACCAATAATGACAGGAGTATCACAATTGGCATTCATTAATTTCATGAACAGCCTGCGTTGCTCAGCCATACCGTGTTTGTTGTTGGTTTTAATCATTAAAACAACAGTGCCATCTGCTTTTAATTTTGAAATAAACGCATCATTAAAATCATTTAAACAAACTTGGACGATGTTTAGTTCTGTAGATAATTCCAGATCGCTCAAATACGTTTTTACATCTACTAAAGGGTAGCATCGCTCCCCTTTATTTTCTATCCAGGTTTTGTAATTGTATACAATACCTAATGTACCAGGAATGGCAAAATCAACAATATTATTGCCGGCAAATATATAATCACAAGCCATATCAGCAATGTTCCATTTATCTAGTGGAACCGAATAATTATAACCTAAAGCAAAAAAACTTGCCGCTGTAATTTTATTTTTCTGACTAAAATTAGCCATCACAACGGGCACCTGTTTGCCCCCTATGTTAAAGACTTCTTTAGTGTGTCTTTTATTGTATTCAAAAGGATTGATTGGATTTACATCAATAGATTGAATTTCATCATGAGGCAATCTTTTTGAATAGCGTTCTACAAGAGTTTTAGCTACAGGTATTTCAAATTCTGGCTCTTCAGTTAATGAAACACGAACAGTATCACCAATGCCATCCTCCAACAATGCGCCAATACCCACTGCCGATTTAATACGGCCATCCTCCCCTTCTCCAGCTTCGGTAACACCCAGATGTAAAGGGTAGCTCATGCCTTCATTTTCCATCTTATTAATCAACAAACGATAGGCCTGAACCATGACTTGTGGATTGCTGGCTTTCATGGAAATAATGACATTATGATAGTCTAAAGATTTACAAATACGCAAAAATTCTAGAGCCGATTCTACCATCCCTATTGGCGTGTCTCCATACCTGCTTAAAATCCTGTCTGAAAGTGAACCATGATTGGTTCCAATACGCATCGCTGTGCCTTCTTCTTTACATATTTCTACCAATGGCGTAAAGCGTTTGGCAATACGTTCTAATTCCGCTTGATAACTTTCCTCGGTGTACGCAATCTCCTGAAATTTCTTTTTATCGGCATAATTCCCAGGATTTACCCGAACTTTTTCTACAATTCTTGCCGCAATTTCAGCAGCAACAGGGGTAAAATGAATGTCGGCTACTAATGGTGTATCGTAGCCCCTTTTATGGAGCTCATTTTTTATATTTAGAAGATTTTCTGCTTCTCTTTTGCTGGGTGCAGTAATTCGAACAATTTCACAACCCGCATCAATCATACGAATAGATTGTGCAACAGTAGCATCAGTATCCATGGTATTGGTCGTCGTCATAGACTGCAAACGAATAGGATTATCACCACCAACGCCTATAGATCCAACTTTTACTTCGTGGCTTCTATAACGTTGATATGCCGTAAGGCTAGCACAATAGTTATGATTTGTATTCATCGCCTCAAATTTCGGCATTTATAATTAGATGTCAAGAATATTACAATAAATACTTTTCTCTCACCTTTTTTGTCAATTTAGCAATGACCAAATTATAGGAATGGTCTATAAGTTCATATAGAGCCTCTTTAGGAATTTCACCATTTACCTCAATAGTATTCCAATGCTTTTTATTTGAATGATAACCGGATCGAACAGATTCGAAGCGTTCTCTCAGGTCAATGGCTTTTTCAGGATCACATTTTAGATTTAGTCTTAAGGGATATGCATCTAAAGCAGCTAAAGCGAATATTTTGCCTACCACCTTAAAGACTATCGTTTTATCATCAAAAGGCATGCACTCTGTAACAGCCTTTTTCAAAATACAGTACATTCTAATACTTTCAATATCCATGAAATATTATTTTATTAATTTAACATCTAAATTTAGTGACTAAATATGAAAGCATGAACCAGTTAAATAATTTAAAAAAGCTCAATCTTGAACAGCTGAGAGAAAAAATAGATTTGAATTATAGAACAATCAAAACAACTCGTGCAATTACTTATGTGTTTGATATTTTAATATTAATGATTGCAGGGCTTTATATCTTTAACATTGACTTTGCGAAATGGCTTTTAATTCCTGCTGCAGGCTCTGTATTACTTCATTCAAGGCTTTCAAACTTATATGAGCAACAATCTTTACTAAAGGAGCAAGAAGTCATTGTAAAGCATCAAAAAAAATAAGGCGTATTCTCGATCGATAAAAAAAGTTACAGCTTCTTTCTATAATAATTCATCTCATCAATATATTCCCATACATTTTCGGGAAGCATGGCTCGAACGTCTATCTGGTCTTTTATTGCATTACGAATAAATGAAGAGGAAATCTGCATAATTGGAGCCCCTACTAAATTGATTTTTTCATGATTATCTAAAGAGCTCTTAGTACTTGTCAATCTGGGGTAAACGTATAATTCATGATTCTGTAAAATGAGCTCATGGTTTTTCCACTTGTGAAAAGAGTTCAAATTATCACCTCCCATAATTAATGCAAAGTCTTTGTTAGGGTATTTCTCAATTATATAAACTAAAGTATTAATTGTATAAGAGGGTCGAGGTAATCCAAACTCGATATCAGACACCCTTAATTTATCATAGCCTTTAATTGCTCGATATACCAATTCTAAACGCGCATAATTATCAAGTAAAGTTTTCTTTTTCTTAAATGGATTAAGGGGGCTAACAACAAACCATACCTCATCTAAGTCGGTATAATTAACCATATGATTGGCAATAATTAAGTGCCCGATATGTATAGGATTAAATGTGCCAAAATACAATCCTATTTTTTTATTATTAGTCATTGATAAAGTCCATTACTTTTTGATAAGCTTGCTCTTGGGCTATTTCCAAATCGTCGTTTACAATAACAAGATCAAAATATTTGGCGTAGGCCATTTCACTTTCCGCCTTATCTAATCGTATATTTAAATTCTCTTGATCTTCGGTATTACGAGCCATTAATCTTTCTTTTAAAACATCTAAAGAGGGTGCTTTTATAAATACAGACAAGGCTCTTTCACCAAATAGTTTTTTTAAATTTAATCCGCCTTGAACATCAATATCAAAAACAACCTGATTTCCATTTGCCCATATACGACCAACTTCAGCATTTAAAGTTCCATAATAACGATCTGGATAAACTTCTTCCCACTCTAAAAAAGCTTTTGAATTGATCTTAGATTTAAATTCTTCGCTAGATAAAAAATAATAATCCACTCCGTTCTCTTCTCTGCCTCGAGGAGCTCTATTGGTTGCTGAAACAGAAAACTCTATGGGTACATCTCGCCTTAAAAGGTGGCGAACAATGGTAGATTTACCAGAACCAGAGGGAGCAGAAAAAATAATGAGTTTACCTTGATTCATTACAAGACATTTAATACTTGTTCTTTAATTTTCTCTAATGAATCCTTCATCTGAACAACAATTTTTTGAATTTCAGAATGATTTGCTTTAGATCCCATGGTGTTAATCTCTCTACCCAATTCTTGAGAAATAAAACCTAATTTCTTCCCATTAGAATCTTCAGAATTGATGGTCTCAATAAAATAGGCACAATGATTTTTTAAGCGAGACTTTTCTTCAGAAACATCTAATTTTTCAATAAAATAAATCATTTCCTGCTCCAATCGATCCCGATCAAAATCTACAGATTCTAAAACATCATTAAGCTTAGTAGAAATGCGTTCTTTAATTGTATCAATACGCTCTTGCTCATATTTTGGGACTTGATCATGAAGTGAATCAATTGCTTGAATATGCATCTTAAGATCTTTTTCGAGTGACAAGCCTTCTGCTTTACGATAATCAATTAAAGCATCAACAGCTTCCCCAATGGTTTTCATAACAGCATCCCATTCCTCTTTTTCTATTTCTTCACGCTCTAATTTCATGGCATCAGGAAGCTTCATCGCTATAGCCAATAATTCTCCATGAGGCACCATGTTATTGCCAAATTCTTGAAGAGATTTGATATATACTTCCACCAAATCTTTATTTATTTTATATGTCGATTCTGAACCAATATTTTCAACAAAAACAGACAGTTCTATCTTTCCTCGACGAAGTGATGAAGAGAGAAAAGAACGAAGACTTAATTCTTTCTCTTTGTATGCTGATGGAATACGAATGCTAACATCAAGCTGTTTAGAGTTTAAACTCTTCGCCTCTACTGTAATTTTCTTTTGTGGAAGCATTAATACAGCTCTTCCAAAACCGGTCATCGACTGAATCATAAATAACTATTTGGTGTAAAAATACGTAAATTTGTTGGTGTACAAGATGCTAACGCTCTTCAGTTTTTGGATTCCTTCCCACAAGGTATACCCCCGTAAATATAATTAGAGATGCGAGAATCTTAATGGCATCTAATTTATCTGAACCCAATATTAAAGCAACTATTGTTGCGAGGACCGGTTGTAAATAAATATAGAAACCTACTGTGGATGCACGCAACCTTTTTAATGCATAAATATTAAGCATATAAGCTAAAAATGAGGTCCCTACAACTACAAAAGCAATTTCTGCCCAAATTTTATTGGAAATTCCTGCCCAGTCTATTACCAATATATCACTGTATCCAAAAGGTAAAACAGCAAAAAAACCGACGGTAAAAACCCATTTCATTATGGTTATAAAATGATACCGATCCATTAATGGTTTTACTATAGTAAGATATAGGGCATATGAAAAGGCATTTATCAAAACAAACAAATTTCCAAGTGCCAAATGTGGGTTACCTGTTTCAAATTTTCGACCATAAACCGCTAGTATTATCGCACCAATAGCTCCCAACACAACACCCAC
>TARA_B100001093_G_scaffold289385_1_pt1 | contig 13270 bp, 15 predicted proteins | sample TARA_B100001093 | Tara Oceans TARA_B100001093 (sample SAMEA2623116) | marine metagenome | biome: marine biome (ENVO:00000447); feature: surface water layer (ENVO:00002042); material: "saline water (ENVO:00002010), including plankton (ENVO:xxxxxxxx)" | depth 5 m
ATTAGTTATTTTTAAAGGATCGATAATATACATCCGTGCGGATGTCAATAAATTTACAACCCAATATACATGCCAACTCCCTCACAAATTGATGAGGAGTTTTTGTTTGAGCGGAAATTAATAGACGGTGGTTTAGAAAAATTTAGAAAAGATACTCTTAAATTAGAGAAGGCTTCATATGCCTCAGCTACCGTATATGGTTCTAGTTCAATCGAGAACTTACTACCTATATTTATAAAATATATAAAGGAAAAAACTGCAAAAAGATTAAAAAATGCAAGTGGTCATAGATTGCATTTATTACACAATTTCATACTACAAATAGACCCGGAGAGTGCAGCTGCAATTGCAAGCAAGATTGTATTCGATAAGGTCTTTTCTTATAGAAAGGAAGAGAGTGCAGTTTGCAAAATTACAGAATCATGTGGTCGAGCTATAGAAGCAGAACTACAGATGAGATATTACGAACAAATTAAGCCTGGACTATTCAATGCTTTAAAGAAAAACTATTGGCATATGTCTAAAGGTACGGAATCCAAAAGAAAAAGCATGCAAGTGCTTATGCAAAAACAGGATATTGATCCTTGGGTTGCATGGACTCCAGCTACCAGAGTAAAAGTTGGTGGTTGGTATGTTGATGCATTATGCGAATCTTCTGGATGGTTTGAGGTTTTACCTTTTTATACAAGGAATAGAACAGAGAACAGATTAGTACCAACTGAACAGTTCATCAAACATAAAGATGAGATCGTAAAAATAGCTGAATTATTTAGTCCATTCAGCTGGCCAATGTTGATAGAACCTAATGATTGGAGTCAAACAAACGAGGGAGGTTATTTACTTAATCAACTTACAAGATGTCACGATTTTGTACGCAAAGGACAACCCCTCCCTGTACAGGGAAAATTAATTTACGAATTTATCAATGGGATACAAAAAGTAAAGTATACATTGAACCCCTGGATTGTTGAGGTAGCTGAAACTCTGGAACAGCTGCAACGTGGTGTTGGCAAATTTCGCCCCATCATGTACACAGAGATACCACCAAAACCAGCTGACATTGATACCAATGCTGAAAGTAAGAAGCGTTGGAAGCGGGATGCTACTAAAATCAACAATGCTAATGCACAGGAATTTCGAAAGTCTTGTCGAACAAGAATGACAATGAATTTTGTCAAAGAATTCAAAAATAAACCTTATTATTATTTGTGTTTTTCATGTGACTACAGAGGAAGGATTTATCCTATACCTACTGTTGGATCAACTCAAGACACTGACTTTGGAAAGGCATTAGTTAGAGCGGGAGATGAATCTCCTGTAACTCCTGACGCTATAACTTGGATAAAATTTGAGGTAGCCACATGCTACGGCCTTGATAAAAGTCCAATGCAAGAAAGATTAGATTGGACAACAAATAATCACAATCTAATAGAACAGGTAGCTACAGATCCTATAGGTTGTTTACCAGCCTGGGAAATTGCAGAAGAACCTTTCAGATTTCTTGCAGCTGCTAGAGAATACTACGAAATAGTAATAGCGAAAACTAGAACAACTACAGGACTATGGATCAGTATTGATGCCACCAGTTCTGGATTACAACTACTTGCAGGGATGAGTTCTGACTTATCAACTGCCAAACTTACAAATTGCGTACCAAGCGATAGGCCACAAGATGCCTACAAAGTAGTAGCTGAAGCTGCTAAACCACACATACCGCAACGATTTTGGAAAGTATGGGATAGGAAAAATGTTAAAAGAATAGTTATGACATTACCCTACTCAGCTAAGTTCCAAAGCAATTTGACTTACATAAGAGAAGGCTTAGTTGAAAAAGGAATAGAACCTACAACTGATGAAGTTACACAAACTGTAAGAGCAGTAAGAAAAGCTATGTCTGATATCTTTCCCGGACCCATGAAAACAATGTCCTGGATAGAAAAAGAGGTAGGAAAAGCAATTAAACGTGGAATGACAGAGATCTCTTGGGTAACACCGTCAGGTTTCAGAGTTGTTCAACGACTGATGAAGAAGGATACAGAAACAGTAGAACTAAAACTACTAGGTAGATGCCGAGTCAAGGTAGGGACTGGAGAGTTAGGGGTTGATCTTAACCACCATAAGAATGCAACAAGTCCTAATTTAATTCATTCGATTGACTCATCAATGCTCGCCCTGGCTTGCACAAAAGCAAAGGGAGTAGACGTAAGCCTAATACATGACTGTATTCTTGCCAAAGCAACTGACATGACATTGATGTCAAAGCTCATCAGAGAAGCATATAAAGAAATCTTTACTAACCACAATGTCTTAAAAGATTTTGCAAAAGCAATTAATGCCGAAGAAGAACCTCCATATGTAGGAGATTTAGACCCTTCTTTGGTCACAGAGTCAACTTATTTTTTTTGTTAATGAGAGAAATCCACCTAACCAAAGAGCCTATTACATTAGAAGGCTTTCAAGCTGTATTAAAACCAAGTCAATATGGATATTGCCTTAGCACCATATTTGATCCGACTATGATATCTAAGCTTGAAAAAGAGAGAGAAGAGGTCCTTAAGTGGGCAGAATCAAAACTGAAAAACAAACGCAGATCCGTATTAAAACCCGAACCGTGGGAAGAAATCAGTGATGAAAAATTTATGGTCAAATTTAAATGGAAGGAAGAAAAAAAACCTACTATTGTAGACACCGAGGGTACACCTGTAACAGATGTAAATATTCCGCTTTACAGTGGCTCGAAGGTCAAAATCTGCTTTGCACAGAAACCGTACATTCTGCCGGACAATGTAACATATGGAACCACTTTAAAATTAACGGCTGTCCAAATTGTCTCTGTGAAGAGCGAGGCGGGGACTGACGCTGGAGATATTACCCAAGATGAGGCGGTAAAACTATTTGGAACTTCGAATGGATATAAGATTGCTGATCCTGTAATTTCTGTACCAGCTACTGACGATACTTCACCATGCTCAGTTGAATCTGACGAAGACTTCTAATGTTTAGATCAAAACTAGAAGAACAAGTAGCAGATATATTATTTGATAATCAAGTGGAGTATGAATATGAAGAAACTAAACTTAAATATGTTTTAGAAAAAAATTATATTCCAGATTTCAAATTAACCAATGGAACTTATTGGGAATGTAAAGGGTTTTGGGATAGTGCAGATCGAAAAAAAATAAAAACGGTTATTGAACAAAATCCAGGAATAGATCTTCGTATGGTTTTTATGAATCCATACAACAAGATCTCCAAAAAAAGCAAAACAACATATGCGGCTTGGTGTGATCGCCACAATATTAAATGGTGTGCGAGCTACTTGATACCAGTGGATTGGTTCCAATGACTGATTCCGAATTTATACAACATGAGCCATGTGAAGTATGTGGCTCAAGTGATGCAAAGGCTGTCTATACAGACGGCCATACTTTTTGTTTCTCGTGTCAAACCACCACAAGAAACGATGACAAAAAATTATACATGAATGATGTACAACTCAAAGGCATACCGACCAGACTCGGTAAAAGGCAAATTAGCCAAAAAACATGCGAATTCTACAAAGTCTTTAAAGACGGAGATACCCTACGATTCCCTTATTATTCGAGCGGTGGAAAAATTCAAGGATTCAAAGTAAAGAACAAACAAAAGGAATTTTATTATGAAGGGAATCCCACTGATACACTCTTCGGACAAAACCTTTTTAAAGATAAAGGGAAAAGAATTGTTTTATGTGAAGGCGAACTCGATAGCCTTAGCGTTTATGAAGCAATGCCTGGATGGTCTTGTTGCTCTATTGCACATGGCTGTGCGGGGGCTAAAAAAGATATACAAAAACAGATTCCATATCTTCAAGGCTATGAAGAAATCGTATTATTCTTTGATAACGACTCTCATGGAAAGAAGGCTACGGAAGAAGTTGCATCAATCTTACCTCCAGGGAAAGTCAAGATCGCTTTATTGGACACTAAGTACAAAGATGCATCTGATGCTTTACAAGCTAATGATTCTCAGGCAGTGCGGAAAGCAATATGGGATGCGAAGACTTACACACCTGATGGGATTGTTTCGGGGAAAGATCTTAAACAAATAATTACTACTCCAGGAAAACCATGTGACCATGAATATCCATTCAAAGGTCTTCAGGAAATGAGTGGAGGAATAGAATACGGAACCCTTATTACAATTTGTGCGGGCACAGGAATCGGGAAATCATCCTGGACTAGGCAATTAGCTGCACACTTATTACAAACAGAACAAGAAGTTAAAGTCGGATATTTGGCATTGGAAGAATCCAATAAACAAACAGGACTTGGGCTTATGTCAACTTCCCTGGGTAAAGCATTTCATATCGGAGAACACGATAAAAAAGATTTAGAGAAAGCATATGACGAGACAATTGCTAATTGGAATTTATTCTTATTTGATGGCTTTGGTTCTTATGAAGCTGATATTATTTACAACCGCATCGAGTACCTTGCCTGTGGATTGGAGTGTCGTATTATATTCCTCGATCATTTGAGTATATTACTGAGTGGACAAATTTTAGATAATGAGCAAAAAGCTATATCGATTGTGATGACTAAGTTACGTTCTCTAGTAGAGCGTACAGGCATAACATTATTTCTTATAAGCCATGTTCGTAGAACTATGTCAGACCAATCAAATGAAGAAGGTGCTCGCGTTACTTTAAATAGTTTGAAAGGCTCCTCCAGTATTGGTCAACTAAGTGACCAAGTATTTGCATTGGAAAGAAACAATCAATCGGAAGGCAATTTTGATAGTTCAACTACACTTAGAGTTTTAAAAAATCGTAGAACTGGTCGTACAGGAGTAGCAACAATGCTCAATTATGACACTGACAAATGTAGATATATAGAGAATGCTGATTTTTGATATAGAAACTAATGGATTATTGCAAGATTTAACCGAGATCCATTGCCTAGCAGTGCATGATACTGAGACAGGTAAGACTGAATCATTTAATGATCAGCCTGGGAACTTTGATTTAATTACAGGAGTTCAATACCTGGAAGATGCAGATTGTCTAGTAGGTCATCACATCTTGGGATTTGATATACCAGCAATAGAAAAAGTTTACCCGTGGTTTAATCCACCACGCTACAAAATCGATACGTTATTAATGTCTAGACTTATACATCCAAACATTATGGATATAGATAAGAAAAGACAATGGCAACATATGCCCTTACAAATGTATGGCAAACATAGCTTGGCATCTTATGGCTATCGATTGAATGAGTACAAAGGAGAATTTGGACAAACGACAGATTGGAGTACTTGGTCAGAAGAAATGGAAGAGTACTGCATCCAAGATGTCAAAGTGACTACAAAATTATGCAAACATTTTCACCCCTACCTGATTGGCTCCAATTAGAACATGATGTTCAAGAGATTTTTACCGAGCAACACAGACATGGATGGTCATTCAACATCAAAAAGGCACAATGCCTCGAACAAGCTCTCCGAAGCGAAATGGAAGAGCTTGATGCAATTCTTCGAAGTCAATTCCCTACCGTTGCAGGAACGTTGTTCATACCTAAACGAAGCAACAGGTCACAAGGATATGTCGAAGGAGCAGAAATCCAAAGAATAAAGGATACAAATTTTACTAGTAGGGACCACATAGCATGGATACTACAAACACATTTAAAGCAGAAGCTTCCTCAGCAGACAACAACTGGGAAACCGGAGATTACAGAAACGACCTTACGCGAGATGAACTTACCGTTCTCAAACAATTGTGCAAGGATCTTGGATCTGAAAAAGCAGCTTGGCATGCTTTCAGAAGGAAAAAATGCCTTTCTGAAATGCTGCACGACTGCTGAACGAATACATCACAACTGTGCAGTAAGTTGTGCTACACACAGAACTTCTGCCAATAGGCCAAACCTTCAGCAAGTACCAAGTGATAAATCATTTAGGGAACTATTTAGAGCTACTCCTGGACTTGCATTAGTTTCAGCAGATTTAGCTGGAATCGAATTAAGAATGCTTGCTCATTACTTAACTAGATATGACGGTGGCCGTTATAGAGATATTCTTCTCACAGGAGATATCCATCAAACAAACGCAGATGCCATAGGCGTTTCGAGAAAATTAGTAAAAAATATTTCTTACGCAATTATCTATGGGGCATCTTTTCAAAAACTAGGACATTTATATGATCAGTCTTTACCTATCGACAAGTCAAAAACCAAAGGAAAAGAAATTAAAGAAGCATTTATTAATGCTATCCCTGGGTTTGCAGAATTACTGGCACAAGTTCGTCAGAAATCTATGCAGGGACACATCAAAGCAATAGATGGCCGAAAAATATATGTAGATAGTCCTCACAAAGGACTCAATTTTTTGCTTCAATCATCCAGTGGGTGCTTGGCAAGACGTTGGCTGCTTATAGCAAATCAAACAATAAAAGAGGTTGGTATCCGTGCTCACCAACTCGCGTTTATACATGACGAAATAAATTTTGAGTGCGAAAAAAAATATATAGATGAGCTTAAATTCACCCTCACACACTCTGCCGTTGAAGCGGGAGAGTATTACACACTTAGATGTCCAATATCAGCAGATGCAAAGGCCGGAGAAAACTGGAGCGAGGTCCACTGATACAAATAGAAAAGGAGATTTCTGGGAATATCACGTTGCTTTACAAGCCTGGAAAAGAGGTGCAGAAGTATTCATGAATATAGGAAGAACTGGAAAGACCGACCTAGTTCTTGAATGGCAAGGACAATTATTAAGAGTAGATGTAAAGCAGATGAGACTACAAAATGGTTGTTGGAAATCAAATGGTAGACGTAAGTTTGGTTCATATCATGTACTTGTAAATCCAGAAACAGAAGAGGTTAGATGGATTAGAGGCTGGGTTCCAGCGGGATGGGAAAACTTTTGGTAAAACTTTTGATCGATTGTGATTATATCGTTTATAAATCATGTGCCGCTACCGAAACAGACATGGACTTTGGTGATGATGTAATAGTTGTCACTTCAGATTTCACTGAAGCTATGAAGTGTACAGAACGTGCATTAAAAAAAATAAAAGATGAATTTGGTAATTTTTCCGAAATGATTTTGTTTTTTAGTAGCCCTAATAATTTTAGGAAAAAAATTTACCCCTTATACAAAGGATCTCGTTTACGGAAAAAACCCTGTGGATATAAAAGAGTTATCAGGGAATTAGAAAATAGATACAAAGTAATCAAGATGCCACAGCTAGAAGCTGATGATGCTCTCGGAATTTACAGTGTAAACAATCCCGGAAACATAATTGTTAGTCCTGATAAAGATATGCGTCAGATACCTGGGCAACTTTACGACTTTAAAGAAACAACTACTATCACACCTGAAGAAGGTGCAAAGTGGCATGCTCTACAACTTACAGCTGGAGATAATACTGATGGATACACTGGTATACCTGGGTTTGGCTTAAAAAAAGCTACACAATTATTTGATAGCAACGGTTACAGCTGGAAAACAGTTGTAGATGCTTACGTAGACAAAGGATTGGATGAGAAAGAAGCTCTTCTTAATGCTCGTCTAGCAAAAATTCTTACACCATTAGAGTATGACGAAAAAAAAGGAGAACCAATCTTATGGACCCCCACCACCGATCACTGCTTTGACGGCAGAACAAGATCTACGGCTGAGGGTAATTAAAGATTGTCTTGAGAAAGAGACATCAGAAAAGGAGGATATTATCACTGTCTTCCTTGCATTACAAAAACAAAATTTTATATTAGGAAATTGTTTAACGAATCTATTGGAGAAGTGGCCAACAAAGGACCACGATACTACCAACGAGGACCAATCGATACTTGGGATTTTATACGCCAACAACAATTGGGATTCCACCTCGGAAACGTAATTAAATATGTATGCAGAGCGGGTCACAAAGATGACAACGGCATAGAAGATTTAGAAAAAGCCATCCATTACTTAGAAAATGAAATTGAAAACAGAAGGGAAGCCCAACCCGATAGTTAAAGTGGGTCGTATTCAGGATTGGCTAGATAATCCTGTCGGAAAATTACCGGTCAGCTGTACAACTTTTAAAGTTGGGGACAGTATGACAGAAGGAAGAGATTCTATTGAAGCATCATGGAAATTTACCTCATGGGGTTTACGAAATGGAGCGGGAGTAGGAATTACCCTGGACGATATAAGAGCAGAAGGGGAAGTAAACGATAAGGGGTTGTATGCAAGCGGTCCTGTGTCATTCGCAAAAATATATTCAGCATTAAATGAAACACTTAGACGCGGTGGTGTTCAGAAAATTGGAGCGGTTACGCTTCATCTTTCCATTGATCACCCTGACATTGTTACCTTCGTGCGGGCGACCAGAAGTAGTCTCCCCTGGGTTAAACGATGTGTTGACCTCACCCCAGAACTCTGGGCTAATACAGAAACTTCAACAAAGACGGAAATACTTGGAGCAATTGCAAAAGGAGATGTCTGGTTAAACAAAATCAAGCATAACAAACATGGAGAAAGGCTTTTAAGTAATGTTTGCTTAGAGGTTTACACCCTATCCAGGGGCACATGTTTGCTTTCTCATTGCAACTTAGGTGCATGTCATGTTGGCATGTTAAAAACTGTCTTTGTAGATGCCATGACAGAGTTATGTCAGATGCATAGTAAGACAGGAGTTGGAGGTGAATATCTTACTCCTCAAGAAGATAAGCAAGTTGGTTTGGGTATTCTTGGACTAGCTAATTTCTTAGCTTATAGTCAAGTTACATACAAGGAATTTGGTGATGCTTTAGAACAAGTCAACCAGGGTAACTACGCAGTAGGTCCAGCTGGAGTTTTAGCTCAGGAATTTCAAGAAGCAATAGATGCTGCTACAGATGTTGCATGTTCATATGGAATGGAAAGAGCATTCTGTATAGCTCCAACTGCATCATGTAGTTATAGATCAAATGATCTTCTTGGTTACACAGCTACACCTGAGATAGCTCCACCTATAGATAGAGTTGTCTCCAGGGATAGTGGAGAACTAGGAGTTATAGATGTTAACTATGGTCCTGATGTAGAGATAGCAAGAGAAGTTGGATGGGAAGTTTATAAGAAAGTTGCTGATCAATTAATGACTATGTATGAGAGAACTGGATTGCTTCATGGCTATTCATTTAACTCTTGGTCGGACATGGTTACTTACGATGAAGCGTTTATAGAAGATTGGCTGAAATCGCCACAAACAAGTTTGTACTACAGTTTGCAAGTTCGTGGTGATACCCAGGATAAAACCTCAGCCTACGCAGCCCTTGATGAAGAGGAAGTAGAAGAGTACTTAGCAGATTTGTTTACAAAAGAACCCGACCCAAACGCAACACCCGATCCTAATTACAAGATTGAATGCTACGGCTGTGAACAATGAACCCATACGAAAAATTATTAAATAGAAAAAGAAAATGGACACCTGTCCAAGTCACAAAAGGAAAGGTAAAAGAAGGTGCTGAAGAAACCCTCAAGCGTGTACTCTCAATACGTCATATGGAGTTGCCAGTCGGAGCATTTGTTACTGAAGCTCTTGAGAAAGGTGTACCCGATAAAGCTAGAGAAGTTCTCCTCTCGAATGTTAAAGATGAAGAGAATCACGATAAAGCTTTAGATTATGTTGTCCAGGCACATGGCTTAGATGAAAAGTCAGAACGAGAAGCTTTGATATTAAGGGATGCCTGGATGAGTCATCCTGACCACACGTTACTAAAATCATTGACTGCTGAAAGAGCGATATTTTTCGTTCTTTTACCGTTTTTAAGATTTAATGGTGACGTTGGTATGAGAACTACATCAATGGATATCTCGCGTGATGAACAGATCCATGTGGCGGTCGGAAGTCTTGTTACAGCAGAGCTTCAGCTTACTGCTAGTCCTTCCCTGGACAAACTAAGGAAGGCAACAATTAACTGGATTATGCAGCCACTAGGTAATCACGAAGATAAATATTTAAATAAAAAATTTTGGTTAGATGCTTCAGACAGATTGATGTATGAAGGCAGAGCACCAGAACTAGCACAAACAAAGGCTGCTAGAGTTCCAGCTTTTTTTGAGACAAGTAATGAAAATCTCCCCCAATACGCTTAGGCTCGAAGACGAAAGAATAGATGCATTGGTGAAAAGGATTGAAGACAACTTCAGACCATCACCAATACTTCCTTCGGATTCGATAGAAAAAATAATGTATCAAGCTGGCCAAGCCAGTGTGATCGAGTATATAAAAAATCAATTAAAGGACGAATAAAATGTGTTTTTTTAGTAGACGCACACCAAGCCCCCCTCCAGCTGCTGCAACTTTACCACCAGCAAAAGCTGTAAACCCAACAGTAGATACCACTGTTCCAGATGCAAAAAAAATTACCGATACAGATGACGTAAAAAAAGTTAGTTACGGTGATGCTGGTAATAAGAAAGCTACACAGAAAAGTAACCGTGTAGGTTCAGATTCACTAAAAATAAATCTTAATACAGGATCAGGTGGATCAAGTGGAGGACTGAATGTATAAAGCTCGCGAAAGATACGATCAGTTATCTAGTGATAGAACAGAGTTTCTAGATATGGCTGTTCGTTGCAGCGAGCTTACCCTCCCTTATCTCATACATGACGATAACGTATATACCCATAATCGAAAAAATATTAATAAACCTTTCCAATCAACAGGAGCTGCTTGCTGTACCACTTTGGCTGCAAAGCTTATGCTGGCTCTGCTACCTGTGCAAACTACATTTTTTAAATTACAAGTAAAAAGTGACAAGATTGGAACCGAAATAGATCCACAAATAAAAAGTGAATTAGACCTTTCTTTTTCAAAAATTGAAAGAACTATCATGGACTATATTGCCGCATCTAATGACCGGGTTGTATTACACCAAGCACTTAAGCATTTAATTGTTGGTGGTAATTCATTAATTTTTATGGGCAAAGAGGGATTAAAAAATTTTCCTCTTTCACGTTATGTTGTGAATAGAGATGGTAATGGGAAATGGCTCGAATGCGTAACCAAAGAATTAATAAGTAGAAAATTATTAGAAGATAAACTACCTCCAAAAAAAACTAATACAGGTATTGATGAATCTAAGAATCGTAATGATGATGTAGAAGTTTATACATGTGTTAAATATGATCCCCAAGGTAAAAGATATACTTGGCATCAAGAAGCAGAGGATGTAATCCTTAATGGTAGTCAAAGTTCTGCACCTGAAGATGCAAACCCCTGGCTTTTATTGACCTTCAATCATACCGATGGAGAACCATATGGTCGTTCCAGAGTAGAAGAATTTATTGGTGACTTCGAAACATTAGATGCTTTGACCCAAGCTCTTGTAGAAGGGTCAGCTGCGGCAGCAAAAGTAATCTTTCTTTTAAATCCCGCTTCTCCAATAAAACCACAAAATTTAAGTTTGAGTGGGAATGGAGCAATTGTATCTGGAAGACCAGAAGATATAGGTGTTGTTACCGTAGGAAAAACTCAAGACTTTTCTACAGCTGCACAACAAATAGCAAATATAGAAAAGAGATTGAACGAAGCATTCCTGGTTTATACACAGAGACAGGCAGAGAGAGTTACAGCAGAAGAGATAAGGACCACACAGTTTCTCTTAGAGCAACAACTTGGTGGACTATTTTCATTGCTGACTACGCAATTTCTAAAACCATATTTGTCCAGGATACTTTTAGTTCTTACTAGATCAGGACAAATTCCTGACTTACCAAAAGATTTAGTACAGCCACAGATTGTAGCTGGTATCAATGCACTAGGAAGAGGATCAGATGCACAGCAACTAACTACTTTCATGGGAACAATTGCTCAGACAGTCGGACCAGAAGCATTGATGAAATATATAAATCCCCAGGAAGCTATCAAAAGACTTGCAGCTGCACAAGGTATTGATGTTCTTAATCTTGTTAAGACAGTAGATCAAATGCAAGCAGATAAACAAGAACAGATGGAAATGATGACTAATAAATCACTTGTTGATCAAGCTGGTCAACTTGCCGGTACTCCAGTTTTAGATCCATCAAAAAACCCGGAAGCTTTGGACACAATAAACCAAGTAACCCAGGGAGCACTTTCACCCCAAGAATAAATTATGGCAGAAACATTAACTATTGATAATACAGAAGATAGTACAGTTCTTACAGAAGAGGAGCAAGATTCACTACAAGTTGGTGAAGATTTAGTAGGACAACAAGAGGATCTTTTAGCTGGTAAATATGAAAATGCCCAGGAATTAGAAAAGGCATATATGGAACTCCAGAAAAAGCTTGGTCAATCAGAAGAAGAAGAAGAAGGCGAAGAGGTAGAAGAAGAACAAGAAGTTGAGTCTGAAGATGAAACTGAAGAGTATGAACTTTCAGATAATGCAGAACTTATAGCAGAGGCAAGTGCCGAATTTGAAGATGATGGGCAACTGAGTGAAGAAACACTAGCTAAGTTCCAAGGAATGTCATCTACAGATTTAGTAAATGCATATGTAGAAATGTCTGAGTTTGTTGGAGAAGATGGTGAAGTAGAAGCTGCACCTGATTTATCTGATACAGATATCAATACAGTTAAGAATGTTGTAGGTGGTGAACAGGCTTACGAAAATATTATGACCTGGAGTCAAAATAATTTACCAGAGTCAAAGATAAGTGCTTTTGATGAACTTGTTGAATCAGGAAGTGTTGAAGCAATTTCATTAGCAGTAGAAGGTTTAAAAGCTAGATACGAAATGGCTAATGGTTATGAGGGTGAACTAGTAACAGGTCGAGCACCTGTACAACAAAGTGATGGATTCAGAAGTCAAGCTGAATTAGTAGCTGCTATGTCTGACCCTAGATACGATAACGACCCAGCATATCGCAATGACGTTATTGAAAAACTTGATAGATCAAACGTGGAATTTTAATTATGTCACCAATGGGACCAAATACTTACGGAAGTCAAAGAGGTAGACCACCAAAACCTAAAGCAGCGAAGCCACCAATGAGGCCAGCACCTCCAATCAAAACAACTGGAATGACTCCAGAGATGAAAAGAAAGCTTAAACAAGCTATGAAAAAAGCTGAAGAGAAAGCTAAGAACGCGGCTAAGAAAGTAACCAAAAAAAATTTAGCTACAAAAACACCAGCAAAAAAAAGAAAGCAAAAATATAACCCTTATGGTCCAGGAACTATGAATCCTACAAACGCTTCATATAGCACAGGACCATAACAGAAACATAGAGGCGACCCGAATCGTATCGTCCTCGCCTTATGTTTACTACC
>TARA_B100001093_G_scaffold86461_1_pt1 | contig 13267 bp, 13 predicted proteins | sample TARA_B100001093 | Tara Oceans TARA_B100001093 (sample SAMEA2623116) | marine metagenome | biome: marine biome (ENVO:00000447); feature: surface water layer (ENVO:00002042); material: "saline water (ENVO:00002010), including plankton (ENVO:xxxxxxxx)" | depth 5 m
TTACAACACAGCGATTATATCACAAGATCTAATTCTGACCAAGTTATTAATCAAGATGATTTAGAGAGATTAATTAATCAAGTTTATAAATTAGTTATGCTACCTGGTGAGGAGATAATACATGTTCTTCCTCAAGATTATAAAGTTGATGGTCAGGGAGAAATTAAAGAACCTATAGGAATGTTTGGCGGACGACTAGAAGCTAATTTTCATGTTGTTGTAGGTCAGGTTTCCTCAATTAAAAATATTGCAAGATGTATTAAAAGTGCTGGTATTGATTTTGAAGGAATAACATTGGAACCAATAGCTTCATCTGATGCTGTTTTAAGTCAAGAAGAAAAAGAGGCTGGAGTAGCACTAATTGATATTGGTGGAGGAACAACAGACTTAGCTATTTTTAAAGATGGTATAATTAGACATACTTCTGTAATTCCTTTTGGTGGAAATGTAATTACAGAGGATATTAAAGAAGGGTGTTCTATTATAGAAAAACAAGCAGAATTATTAAAGATTAAGTTTGGTTCAGCTTGGCCTGGTGAGAATAAAGAAAATGAAATTGTTTCTATTCCAGGCCTAAGAGGAAGAGATCCCAAAGAGATCACACTTAAAAATCTGTCTAAAATAATTCATGCAAGAGTTGTGGAAATAATTGAGCAGGTTTACATTGATATTAAAAATTACGGTCACGAGGAACAAAAAAAACAATTGATTGGAGGTATTGTTTTAACAGGTGGAGGAAGTCAACTTAAGCATCTTAAGCAATTAGTTGAATATATTACTGGTATGGATACCAGACTTGGTTATCCAAGTGAACATTTAGCTGGAAATAATTCTATTGAAATTTCAAGTCCTATGTACGCAACAGCTGTTGGGCTGGTTATGAACTCTACAAAAATTAAAAGATTTAATAATATAGAAAATATTGAAAATATTGAAAAAGAGAACGAAATTCAGGGTAAACCAGTTGAAAGAATAACGATTTTTGAAAGATTTACCCAATCACTTAAAACTTTTTTAGATAACGCCGAATAAAAAAATAATTATGCAGATAAATTCAGAAATCAATAATCTTCCGTTTGATTTACCAAAAAATCAAAGTAATGTAATAAAAGTAATAGGAGTTGGAGGTGGTGGAAGTAACGCTATAAACTACATGCATTCCAAGGGAATTAAGGGTGTAGATTTTGTGGTATGTAATACAGATTCTCAAGCATTAGAAAACAGCCCTGTTGAAAACAAAATTCAATTAGGAATTACTCTTACAGAGGGATTAGGGGCAGGTGCAAATCCTAAAGTTGGTGAGCAAGCTGCTGTTGAAAGCTTTGATGACATAAGAAAAATGTTTGAAACAAATACTAAAATGGTTTTTATAACTGCAGGCATGGGAGGTGGTACAGGTACAGGAGCTGCTCCAATAATTTCTAAGCTTGCAAAAGAAATGGATATTCTAACTGTAGGAATTGTAACAATGCCTTTTCAGTTTGAGGGGAAAATTAGATCAGATCAAGCTAAAATAGGCGTTGAAAAACTAAGAAAACAAGTAGATGCCTTAATTGTAATTAATAATAATAAATTAAGAGATATATATGGAAATTTAGGATTCAAAGAGGGGTTTGCCAAAGCTGATGAAGTCTTAGCCACTGCATCTAAAGGAATTGCGGAAGTTATCACTCATCATTACACACAAAATATTGATTTAAAAGATGCTAAAACAGTACTGTCAAATAGTGGAAATGCAATAATGGGTTCTGCAGTGGCGTCAGGCTCAAAAAGATCAATTGAAGCTATTTCCTCTGCCTTAGATTCACCATTGTTGAACGATAACAGAATAACAGGAGCAAAGAATGTTTTACTGTTAATTGTTTCTGGACAAGAGGAAATTACAATTGACGAAATAGGTCTTATAAATGATTATATTCAAGAAAGGGCAGGTCATGGTGCTAATATAATTATGGGTGTCGGTGAAGATAATTCATTAGAAAACTCTATTTCTGTGACAGTTATTGCAACTGGGTTTGACCCCAATCAACAGCAAGAAATTATTCATGCGGACCCTAAAAAAATCATTCATAGTTTAGTTGATAATAATGAAATTACACAAAATTTTAATGATGATAAAAAAGAAAATAAAACTCCTCTTCAGTTTGATTTTTCATCAGATTCGATTGATTTCAAAAATACCAAAACCTCAAATGAATCTATTGAAAGTAATATTGATTCCTCTAATATTGAATTTACTTCAATAGAAAATATAAATGACATGGAAGTTTCTTATGAAGAAATAAATTTTGACGTTAGCTTAAACGATAATGATGACGAAATTGAAAATATATCATTAAATATTAATGAATTTAAGGTTGTAGATACTGAAACAACAGAACCAAAAGATCAAGTTTCTTTAGATTTTGACATGCCAATAAGTAAAAAAAACAACTTGTCAGATAAAATAGTTCACGAATTAATTGAGGATATCAATGATATTATTGTAAACGATCCTGTTCATATTATTCCAGTAAATGAAGTAGATGGATCAAAAATAAAAAAATCGGGAATAGATGATTATTCTAAGTTTAAAGAAATTTCTGTTTCATCAGAGTTAAAAGAAAACAAAAAAATTCTTAATCCGATAAATTGTTCAATTTCTGAGGGGTTGGCTAAGAGAACTGAGGCAAGAAAAATAAAATTAAAAGAATATAATCATAATTTTTCCAAAGCCAAAAGAATTTCGGAAATGGAAAAAGATCCAGCTTTTAAACGTGCAGGTGTTAATTTAGAGGATGTAGAATCTGTGAAAGTATCCCGAACTAGTGTTAGTGAAGACACAAATGGAGAGATTAATATGAGAACAAATAATTCATTTCTACATGATAATGTAGATTAATTTTTAAATTACATTTAATAAAAATATCTTATGGCATTAATTGACAAAATTTCTGAATCTATAAAGACCTCAATAAAGGAAAAAGATTCAGTTTCACTAGAATCTTTAAGAGCGGTTAAATCAGCTTTGCTTTTAGCTCAAACTCAAAAAGGGAACTCATATGGCGTGTCTGCTGAAGAAGAAATAAAAATTTTACAAAAATTAGTAAAACAAAGAAAAGAAAGTGCTGATATTTACACCTCACAAAACCGTAGTGATCTCGCTGAGGTTGAGGTTAACCAATATAAAATAATAGAGCGTTTTTTACCCAAACAAATGAGTGAAGATGAGGTAGAAAAAATTATATTAGAGTTAATAAATAAAACTGGAGCATCTGGAATGAAAGACATGGGTAAGATTATGGGAATGGCATCTAAACAATTATCTGGAATGGCTGATGGAAAAACTATTTCTAATATAGTACGGACTAAACTTTCTTAAACTTAATGGCTCAGTAGTTCAACTGGATAGAATATCAGATTTCGGCTCTGAGGGTTGGGGGTTCGAATCCTCCCTGAGTCACAAAATACGCCTCACCAAATTAGTGAGGTTTTTTTTAATGTTTTATTAAAAAGTAAAGTAAACATGACATTTTAAAATTATTTTTATATATTTGTAAAGTAAACATTACAGAAATTAATATAATTATGAAAGAATCTAGTATATCAATAGGAGCAGGTATAGGTTTACTTGTTGGAGTTATAATTGGTAGTATTACTGATAATGTTGGCTTATGGATTGCATTAGGTTTATGTTTTGGTGCAGGTATTGGAAGTGTATTTGAAAAAAATAAAAAAAACTAATATCATTATGAAAGAACAAAAAAAACAAACAAAAATTATGCTGGCATGGACATTTGCTTGGTTAGTAAGTATAGCTTTTTTGACAGGAGCAGTAAATAATTTGTGGAATAATATAATATTTACTCAAATAGGCTTGATAATAAATCTAGCTGTAGGATTTGGTATGATAATCGCAAATAAAAATTTATTTAAAACTTATGACGAGTTCCAAAAGAAAATTCAATTTGAAGCTATGGCTATTACGTTAGGATTAGGAGTAGTAGTTGGTCTTGTGTATGAGATTTCTTTTGATTTTGGAGTTATTGATAAGGAACCAGAGTTTGAATATCTAATGTTGTTTATTAGTTTTACCTATATAGCTTCTAATGTTATTAACTCAAGAAGATACAGGTGAAAAATAGAGTCAAGGAACTTAGAAAGAATAAAAAATTAACTCAAGAAGAACTCGCCGATTTAATTGGAATTTCAAGGCAAGCAATAAATGCAATAGAAAAAGAGAAATTTGATCCAAGTTTACCTACTGCTTTTAAAATAGCTAAACTATTTAAAATATCCATCGAAAAACTCTTTTTACCTGATGAAAAATAAACTAATAATTAATTTGTTGAAAATTTATATATACAAATTGAATAATATTCTTCATTAGGTTTTAAAAGTGTACTAGGAAAATTATCCTGGTTAGGACTATTTGGAAAATGTTGAGTTTCAAGACAAAATGCAGATCTCTTTTTGTAAGTTTTATTATGTTTCCCAACAGAACCGCTTAAAAAATTTCCACTATAAAATTGTATTCCAGGTTGATTAGTATAAACCTCCATCAGTCTTCCAGATTCTTTTTCAAGTACTTTTGCTGCAATTATTTTTTTGGATTGTAAATTGTTAAGCACATAATTGTGATCATATCCTTTTCCAAAATTTAATTGGTTATTATCTTGATTAATCCTCTTTCCTATTTTTGTTGGTACACTAAAGTCAAATGGAGTATTTGCCACTAATTCTATATTGCCTGTTGGAATTAGTGTTTCATCAACAGGCGTAAATGAATTAGCATTTATATAGAGTAAGTGTTCATTAATAGTTTCTTGTCCTGCACCAAGTAAATTAAAGAAAGAGTGATGCGTTAGGTTAACGTGGGTTGATTGATTTGTTTTTGCGAAATATTCTATTTTTAACTCGTCTTGGTTATTTAAATTGTATAAAATCTTTACATTTAAATTACCTGGATATCCCTCTTCCATATTTTTAGATAAATATCTTAATTCTAATGTGTGTTCATTAATTTGATTTGCTTTCCAAGCTACATCATTAAACCCTTTGTTTCCCCCATGAAGATGATTTGAGCCATTATTTTTTTCTAAATAATATTCTTTATCTTCAATTACGAACTTTCCATCTTTAATTCTGTTCCCACATCTTCCAACTGTAGCGCCAAAATACTTTTCAATGGAATTTATATAGCTGTCTATGTTATCAAAACCTAAAACAATATCTTCAAATTTTCCTTTTGAATCAGGTGTCCATAAAGAAACAACTCTTGCCCCGTAATTAGTGATTTCACTAACTAAACCATTTTTGTTTCTTAATACATAAATATTAGTTTCTTTTCCATTAAAGCTTTTTATGAAATCACTTTTCTTTAATAGTTTGATCTCAGTTTTCATATTGCAAGATTGATTTAAAAATGATTAGCATATTAGTAAAACATAAAATTAATTTTACCTCAAAAAATTATTTTATAAGTCAACTAACTTGGTTATCTCTAGAAATTTTTTTGGTGCTGTAACAATATTTAAAAATTGAAATTTCATTTCAATCGAGTCTAATATTTCTTTTGTTTTAATAGTAACGTTAATTTCTCCTTTTGCTGGGACTTCTAAAAAGGAATTATAGCTATGAAATGTATACTCACCTAAATATTTTAATTTAAAGGGAACTACACTATGATTCTTAATGTTGATGGTGACTATTTTTTTGTAATAACCTTTACTATCAATTGTAATATTTTCCTCTATTACAGGTAAAATATTTTCCTCTTTCCCAATTAACATATCTTTGTGCCAAACAAAGGTTTTTTGATTAAATAGCGCATCTCGAATACTTTTTATTGTTCTATTTTTAGAAATAATGAATGTGATTGGTCGATGTCCTCCATTTTTTTTTTCATATTCCCAATCTATTAATCCATGAATATCACTTGTTCCCATTATGGTTAAATTATTGGTGAGGGCAATTTCTAAAGCTTCTTCAGAGTAGGTATGTTCATTTACAACTTCTATTCCGTGAAATAATTTTTCCTCTAGTAATTCTTCATGTAATGGATCTAGTCTAGCTATACCATCATCTCTGTTTTCTACCCAATTTGGATGGTTCCAAAACACAAAAGCACCTTGATTATTGGCTTCTTGTATCGCTACTTTACCATCAGGATTTAAAAGTGGGTTAGCGTCTTTTATAAAGATTGCATTAAAATGGCCTGGTGGCATCGGTTTCGTAATCTCTGTACCATTAACAACAGTTAATGCTTCTTCTTTTTGTAATAATCCCTTAGAGACTATGTAAGATCTATTTCTATCAGGAATAATAATATCATTTCTGTAGCTTAAATATTCTAAATGCTCAGTCAAAGAGATTAGATCAAGGCTATCTCTTCTGGCCTCTTTAACCCTTATACTTGGCCATACTTCACCATCGGAGAACACACTATGGATATGTAGGTCTGAAGATATAAGGTAATTCCCCTCAGAATTTTTAAAAAACACTTTTCTTTTCTGAGAATAAGCATTTAAAGAGATTAAAATTATTAATAGAGTAGTAAAGTATTTCATAATTATTTGTTTTATAATTATAGAATCATAATCTCTATTAATTTATGAAATTTTTATTATTTTAACTATTCCAAATCCTCATATAATGAAAAATAATTTTTCTGTTATCCTGTTTATATTTTTATTAATCTTAAGCTCTTGCACATCATTAAAATTATTTTCACCTCAAACCGACAATCATTATTATCCTAATAAAGAAATAAAAAATGATAATAATTTAATCATAGGCGCAAGTAAATTAAATTATAAAGAGTTGTTTAATGGAACTGATTTAAGCGGTTGGATAGTTTATGGTACAGAGAAATGGTATGTTGAGGATGGACTTTTGGTATGTGAGAGTGGACCAGATGCTCAATATGGATATTTAGGTACTGAAAAATATTATAAGAATTTCATTTTAAATCTTGAATTTAAACAAGAAGCTAATGGAAACAGTGGAGTATTTTTTAGGTCTACGGTCGAGGGAACTAAAGTTAGCGGTTGGCAAGTTGAAGTGGCGCCGCCAGGATTTTTTACAGGTGGAGTTTACGAATCGTATGGCAGAGGATGGCTTATAAAGCCCAGTGATGGTAAAGATTCTTCTTTAAAAATGGGTGAGTGGAATAAGTTAACTATTAAAGTTTACGATGACTCTGTGACTACTTTTCTTAATGGTAAACAAATGATTACTTATTATGACAAAAAAATAGGTGAGGCAGATGGAAGAATAGCTTTACAAATTCATGATGGAGGTGGAATAAAAGTAAAGTGGAAAAATATTAAAGTTCATGAATTTAAAAAACCTGATATAGATATTAATTTTTAAATACTTTTCCTGTAGAGTGGTCTTTTATTGCACCAGTTACACTTTTTAAACAATTAATTTTTCCTTCACTTTTAAGAAGTCCCATATAAGCAAAAATCATAGCTTCTTTAAAATCTATTATTTTTTTTTCTGGTAACACTAATTCACACTTCACTTTTATTTTTATTGAATCTATTAAGGTTTTGTTATAGGTCCCTCCACCTGTTATTAACATTTTATTTTTTGAAAACTCTGAAATAGTTCTATTAATTTGGTGTGATATATGTTCTATGAATGTTATTAGAACATCTTCAGGTTTTAATGAGAATTTTTCTATTAATGGTAAAACTTTTGAATTAACGAATTCAATTCCTAAAGATTTTGGACCTATTTTTCTGTAAAAACTTATTTTATTAAGTTTATTCAAAAGATCGATATTAATCCTACCTTTTTTTGATAAATCTCCGTCTTTGTCATAAGCATGACCTAGTTTATTTGAATAATAGTTTAAAACTGTATTAACTGGACAAATATCAAAAGCTTTAATTCCGCTTATATCTTTTATAGAAATATTAGAAAATCCTCCAAGATTTAAACAAAATTTATAATTTGGAAAAAGGTGTAAGTCTCCTATCGGAACTAATGGAGCTCCCTGACCTTTATATTCTAAATCCTGACTTCTAAAATCACAAATTACATTAATTTTGGTGTTTTTATTTATTGTATTTCCATTTCCTATTTGAAGAGTTTTTCCTATTTCAGGTTTATGAAATATAGTATGGCCGTGAGATGATATTAAATCAATTTTAGTAATATTAAATTCCTTAATAAATTCTTTTATATAATCACTCAGCAAATTTCCGTATTCAATGTCTAGTTTATCGAGTTGTTTATTATTTAATAAAATAGATTCTTTTAGTTTTTTAACCCATAATTTTTCGTAAATGAATGTCTTGGTATATACAATATCATATTTTGTATTATCTAACTTTTGAAAAGAAACTAAACACATGTCCACACCATCAAGGGAAGTACCACTCATTAAGCCAATTACATTAATAGATTTATTATACATAAATTTATTTATGGATTTAAATTAAATAAAAAATATTAAAATTTAGTTTATTAAATCGGAAAGAGAACTTATAGTTTCAATTGGGTTATCAGATTTAAATACAAAACTTCCAGCAACAAGGACATCAGCTCCTTTTTCAACTAATTTTTTTGCATTGTTGGAATTTACTCCGCCATCTATCTCAATTAAAGCATTTGAATTTTTTTTCTCTATTAGTGATTTGAGATCATTAACTTTCTGAAAAGTATTTTCAATAAAAGATTGCCCTCCAAACCCAGGATTAACACTCATAATACAAACTAAATCAATTTCTTTTATAATTGATTCAAGGGAAGAAATAGGTGTATGAGGGTTAATTGCAACTCCAGCCTTCATATTTAGACTTTGAATTCTTTGGACGGTTCTATGAAGATGAGTACAAGCTTCAGCGTGAACTGTCAAAATACTACTTCCAAGTTCTGCAAATTTTTCTAAATAATTATCTGGATTAATAATCATTAGATGAACGTCTAATGGTTTTGTTGCACTATTTTTGAATACATTCATTATTGGTGTCCCAAAAGAAATATTTGGAACGAAAACACCATCCATCACATCTATATGAAACCAATCAGCTTTGCTATTGTTTACCATTGAAATCTCATTTTCTAGATTCCCAAAGTCTGATGCAAGCATTGATGGCGCAATTAATTTCATTTTATCCCAGATATGTTTTAAGTATTTTACTTCTAGAAGTATGTTTAAGTCTTCGAATAGCTTTTTCTTTAATTTGCCTAACTCTTTCTCTTGTTAAATCAAATGTTTCACCAATTTCTTCTAATGTCATGGCGTGTTTTTCACCCAGTCCAAAATAGAGCCTAACAACATCTGCTTCTCTTGGTGTTAAAGTGTCTAAAGCTCTTTCAATTTCTGTTCTTAAAGATTCGTGAAGAAGATTCTTGTCAGGGTTTGGTGATTCTCCACTTCTTAAAACATCATATAGATTTGAATCTTCGCCTTCCACAAGGGGAGCATCCATTGAAACATGTCTTCCAGAATTTTTCATTGATTCTTTTACATCTGAAATAGTCATGTCAAGTTCTTTAGCAATTTCTTCAGCTGAGGGAACTCTTTCATTTGCCTGCTCTAAAAAAGCATACATTTTGTTTATCTTGTTTATTGATCCAATTTTATTGAGAGGCAATCTAACTATTCTAGACTGTTCTGCTAATGCTTGAAGAATGGATTGACGAATCCACCATACTGCATAAGAAATGAATTTGAAACCTCTAGTTTCATCAAATCTTCTAGCAGCTTTAATAAGACCTAAATTACCTTCGTTTATTAAATCTGGAAGAGTTAATCCCTGATTTTGATATTGTTTTGCTACAGAAACAACAAATCTTAAATTGGCTTTAGTAAGTTTATCTAAAGCATTTTCATCTCCAGCTCTAATTTTTTGTGCTAATTCTACTTCTTCCTCAGCAGTAATTAAATCAACTTTACCTATTTCCTGTAAATACTTGTCTAAAGAAGCAGTCTCTCTGTTGGTAACCTGTTTGGTTATTTTTAATTGTCTCATTTAAAAGTGTTAAAAACTATTATACGTTAATTACTATTAAAAGGTTACATATTATTTCAAATAATATTAAAAAAAAGGAAAAACAGGTTTTTTACCTGTTATTCCTGTTTCTGTTATCTCTTCCTCTATTATCGGATCTTTGTGGTCTTGGTGGTCTCTCTATATAACCCTCTGGTTTTTCTAATAAAGCTTTTCTAGAGACTTTTTCTTTTCTTGTTCTGGGATCTACTCCAAAATATTTAACCTCTAATTCATCTCCAAGTTTAAGCACGTCACTTACATTGTCAGTACGTTCCCATGCAATTTCGCTTACGTGTAAAAGTACTTCATTTCCTGGAGCGTCTAAGTATTCTACTACCGCTCCAAAATCAAGCATTTTTATCACCTTAACTTTATATGTATTTCCTTTTTCAGGTTTGAATAATAGAGAATCGATTTTTGATAGAACTGAATCAATACCCTCTTGATCTATTCCAAGAATTTCTACTATACCTTCCTCAGTTTCGGGATCTTCATTTATTACAATTGTACATCCTGTAACTTTCTGTAGTTCTTGAATAACTTTTCCACCTGGACCAATAAATGGACCAATAAATTCATTTGGAATTCTACTAGTTACCATTTTTGGAGAATGAGATTTCACATCTGCATTAGGTTTTGCAATAGTTTCAGAAATTTTATCTAAAATATGAAGTCTACCTTCTCTTGCTTGTTTTAAAGCATTTACTAAAATTTCATAGGAAAGACCTTTTATCTTAATATCCATTTGACATGCTGTAATTCCTTCAGATGTACCTGTAACTTTAAAATCCATATCACCCAAATGATCTTCGTCTCCTAAAATATCACTTAAAACAGCATATCTGTCACCATCAGAGATTAGTCCCATAGCAATACCTGAAACAGGTCTAGTCAATTGAACTCCGGCGTCCATAAGAGCCATTGTCCCAGAACAAACTGTAGCCATTGATGAAGAACCGTTAGATTCAAGAACTTCACTTACAACTCTTACGGTGTAAGGACAATCATCAGGAATCATTCCCTTTAACCCTCTTTGAGCTAAATTACCATGTCCTACCTCTCTTCTGGAAGTTCCTCTGAGAGGTCGAGCCTCACCAGTACAAAAAGGCGGAAAATTATAGTGTAAATAAAAAGTTTCTTCCCCTTCGAAAGAAGGCATATCAATTTTATTTGCATCTCTGGATGTTCCTAACGTTACAGTTGCTAGGGCTTGTGTTTCTCCTCTTGTGAATATGGCCGATCCGTGAGTTGAGGGTAAATAATCAACTTCACTCCAAATGTTTCTTATTTCATCTGTTTTTCTACCATCTAGCCTTACTCCTTCACTTAAGGTAAGTTCTCTAATAGCTTCTTTTTGAGATTTACTGAAATATGTACTAATTAATTTCCCATGATTTTCAATTTCTTCTTCAGAAAAAGATGATTTTATTTCTTCTTTTAAGTTTGAAAAAGCTAAGCTACGTTCTGCTTTTGAAGTTCCTTTTTTTGCAATAGCATAACATTTATCGTAGGAAGCTTCGTGAATTGTTTTAGCTAATTCCTCATTTTCTTCACTAGTCTTATATTCTCTAACTTCTTTTCTCCCTACAGCATTCGCTAATCTTTCTTGAGCTTCAATTTGGATTTTAATAGATTTATGAGCAAATTTTATAGCATCAGCCATTTCTTCTTCACTACATTCATCCATCTCTCCTTCAACCATCATAACTGAATCAGCTGAAGCACCTACCATTATTTCCATATCAGATTTAGCTAACTGAGCTCTACTTGGATTAATAACAAACTTTCCATCGACTCTTGCAACACGGGCTTCAGAAATTGCACATTCAAAAGGGAAGTCACTTAATTGAATTGCAGCAGAAGCAGCAAGACCAGCTAATGCATCGGGCATTACATCTTCGTCATGAGACATTAATTGAATCATTACCTGGACTTCAGAATGATAATCTTTGGGGAACAATGGTCTGAGAACTCTGTCTACTAAACGCATTGTTAATACTTCACCGTCACTGGGTCTAGCTTCTCTTTTAAAGAATCCGCCAGGATATCTCCCAGCGGCAGCAAATTTTTCTCTATAATCTACCGTTAAGGGAAGAAAGTCAACATTAGAAGCTTCGTAATTGGAAACTACAGTGCATAAAAGCATTGCTTTTCCCATTTGAACAACTACAGATCCATGTGCTTGTTTAGCAAGTTTTCCTGTTTCTAATGTAATTATACGCCCATCACCTAAATCTATGGACTCATTGTAAATTTTTAATTTCATATTTTTCATTAAATAAATTAAGTTTTGTTGTGTCTTAAGTAGAATACCAATGAAAAACTATGTAGAAAACACTTATTTCCTGAGTTTAAGTTTTTTAATAATTGCTCTGTAACGAGTTATATCTTTATTTTTAAGATAGCTTAATAAGCTTTTTCTTTTACCAACCATCATCACCAATGATCTTTCTGTATTAAAATCTTTACGATTATTTTTCAAATGTTCAGTTAAATGGTTGATTCTAGCTGTAAATAAAGCTATCTGACCTTCTGCAGAACCAGTATCTGAGCCAGATTTTCCGTGTTTTTTAAATATTTCTTTTTTGTTTTCTTTTGATAAATACATGCCAATATTTTTGTAAATAATTCTTATGTAACCAATTTTTATTAAATCAGAGGCGCAAATATAGGATTAAATTTCGAAAAGAGGTAATTAAATATTATTTGATCTTAGAGGTCTATTAAGTATTAAATCAAAATATAAATTTATTTTTTCTTTTAAATTACTTCTATGAGATATAAAATCTAAAAAACCATGTTCAAGTAAAAATTCTGATTTTTGAAATCCTTCTGGCAAATCTTTTCCTGTGGTGTCTTTTACAACTCTTGGGCCTGCAAAGCCAATTAATGCCCCTGGTTCAGAAATATTTATATCACCAAGCATTGCAAAAGAGGCAGTTGTCCCTCCTGTAGTTGGGTCTGTGCACAAGGAAACATAAGGAAGTTTATGATTTGAAAGTTGGGCAAGTTTTGCAGAGGTTTTTGCCATTTGCATTAAAGAAATAGCACCTTCCATCATTCTAGCTCCACCAGACTTTGAAATAATTAATAAAGGAATGTTTTTTAAAATTGCTTGATCGACTGCTCTTGCTATTTTTTCACCAACAACCGAACCCATAGAACCTCCAATGTATCTAAAGTCCATACATGCAATTACAATTTTAAGACCCATTGATTTTCCTATGGCTATTCTAATAGCATCTTTTAGGCCTGTTTTTTTTTCAGATTCTTTGCTT
>TARA_B100001093_G_scaffold518163_1_pt1 | contig 13208 bp, 4 predicted proteins | sample TARA_B100001093 | Tara Oceans TARA_B100001093 (sample SAMEA2623116) | marine metagenome | biome: marine biome (ENVO:00000447); feature: surface water layer (ENVO:00002042); material: "saline water (ENVO:00002010), including plankton (ENVO:xxxxxxxx)" | depth 5 m
GACAGTATAAGTAATGATGGTAATTCATTAGCACAACCCTTTAAGACGATTCAGAGGGCACTGATAGAAGCAGCACGATTCTCTTATGTTGGTGGAGATAATAATGATTATATTGAAAGAACTACGATATTAATTTATCCTGGTGAACATACGATAGATAATAGACCAGGATATGGAATTAGGGATGCTGGTACTAATACTGCAACTGCAGTTGCTCCTAATGGTGATACATCTGGTGCTGGTGAAGCACAGACTGAATTTGGATTAACTCTTACATCTAATTTTGATTTAACGCAAGAAGATAATATACTTTATAAGTTTAATAGTATAAATGGGGGAGTTGTAGTACCTAGAGGAACTTCCATCGTTGGACTAGATTTAAGAAAGACTAAGATACGTCCAAAATATGTACCAAATCCATTAGCAACTGAAAAAGCAGCACCTAGAAGTGCTATTTTTAGGGTTACTGGTGCATGTTATTTCTGGCAATTCTCTATTTTTGATGGTTCTGGACCAGTCTATACTAATCGTGCAGATTTTAATGATGTAGCAGCTCCTACATTTTCTCACCATAAATTAACTTGTTTTGAATATGCTGATGGTGTTAATAATGTATCTGGATATGATAGTACTGATCTTGACATGTACTATTATAAATTATCTAATGCTTTTAATGCACAAGCACCTGATAAATCAATTCCAGCTAGTGATAAGTATCCTAGAAGCAAATCTGGTTTTGCACCCATGCGACCTGAATTTGAAATTGTTGGTGCATTTTTAAATGACCCTGTTAAAATTTCAGATTTTATATGTGGTGATGGAACAACTTTAAGTAATGTATGTACAGTTACTACTAATATAGATCATAAATTAAATTTAGGAACACCAATAAGAGTTAAGGGAATTGTTTCTGGTAGTGAAAAGGGTGATAAAATAGCATATAATACTACTGCAATAGTTACTGCTGTTTTAAATTCTACTCAGTTTACATATGTTATAACAGGAGATAGAACTGGTTTACTTGGTAGTGTTGCGAATGGATTGAATGTTGCTAATGCAACTGTAACTGTTGAAACTGATAATGTTGATGGTGCATCACCATATATCTTTAACTGTTCTCTACGTTCAGTTTATGGTATGAATGGAATGTGGGCTGATGGTAGTAAAGCAACTGGTTTCCGTTCAATGGTTGTTGCTCAGTTTACTGGTATTTCATTACAAAAAGATGATAGAGCATTTGTAAAATATGATAAAGAAACAAGAGAATATAATGGTCTTCCTATTGAGACTCCATTAACTCAAGATATATTATCATCAGGATCAGCTGCTGTATCTTCAAAAGATGTATATCATTTAGATTCTGATGCAATTTATAGATCTGGATGGGAAACTTGTCATATTAGAATGAGTGACAATGCAATTATGCAGATTGTATCTGTGTTTGCTATTGGATATAATAGACATTTTAGTACAGAATCTGGTGGTGATGCATCCATAACCAATGCTAACTCCAACTTTGGTCAGATATCATTAAACTCTGATGGATTTAGAAGAGAGGCTTTTGCAAAGGATAATACTTCATATATCACTAATATAATTACTCCAAAATCTATATCAATAGTAGAAACTGAGGTAGATTGGTTTAAAGTTGATAATATTAAGACTAAAAATGTAGGTGTATCTAGTCATCTTTATCTTGAAGGATTTACAAATCAATCTGATGTTCCACCAACCCTTGTTGGAGGATATCGTGTTGGTGCAAAAGTAGATGATATACTATATGTTCCCATAGGTGCTTGGAAAGAACGTAAAGACCTTGCTGATCAAGGTGTTAAGCAAGCAGCCATACAGATGGTTGATGGACTTAAACAAGAATTTGTGAGAGATGGTGTTTCAATAGGTAATACTGTTTCTTATGGAACAAATTCAAGTGTTAAGACCTATAAAGTAACTTCTGGACCTACTAATAGTGTATTAACCATAGGTACTCATGCATTACAAAATGGCGAATCAATAAGAATCTTTAGTGATTCTGCTGATTTACCTGAAAATATTAGTCCTCATCAACTTTACTATGCAATTACTAGTACTAAAGATATTACTTTAACTACTAGTCAAATTAAATTGGCATCTTCATTTACTGATGCTCAGAATAATGAAGAAATAACAATTTATAAGGGATCTAAATTATCTATTGAAAGTAGAGTACATGATAAAGAATCTGGAGATTTAGGATCACCAATTCAATGGGATGATGATAATAAACAATGGTATATTCATGTCAATAATACAGATAGTTCAGTAACAACCACTAATCCTATATTTGATGCAATTGCTGCTGCAGGAGAAACTAGTAAAATATTATTACCTGATGAATATAATGCTTCTTATATAAAAAGAAATCAAGATAGTAGATCATTAGATGATAAAATATATAAACTTCGTGTTGTAGTTCCAAAAGAAGTACAAGATGGAAAGAATCCAGAAGAAAGTTTTATAATTCAAGAATCTAGTAGCACTGGTGCTAGGTCAAATAATGATTTTAGTCTTACTGGAATAGGAACTGATGATTTTGCATATAAGAGAAATCCAAGATTTATTGGTACTTGTTCAGTATTAGGTAGTGACTTAGTAACAGTAGTAACAGATCTTCCACATAATTTAAAACTTAATGAAGAAGTTGTTATTAAAAATGTAAAGAGTACAACTAATGCTACGGGTATTGGTAATTCTGGATATAATGGTATATTTGCTGTCACAGATATTCCAGATACAAAATCCTTTAAATATAAAACTACAGATATTAAAGGCGATTTCCATAATGTAGGTACATTCTCTAATGATGTAACAGTTAGAAATACTGATCTTCCAAGATTTGAAAGAAGTGATTTATTATCTAATTACTATGTTTATAGAAATCAAACTATAACTCCTTATATTGAGAATCAACAGGATGGTATATACCATTTATTTGTATTAAATGCTAGTAATCAAGTATCTAATCAATTTACTGATCTTAATTATAGTCAGAATGTAGTTGATCTTTATCCACAATTAGATAGGGATAATAATACTGATAATCCTTCTGCATCTACATCAAAAGCAGTAAATAGTCCATTAGGAGATGTCGTTACAAACTATCTAAAAGATAGTTTAACCAGAGAGACTCTTGATAAATTTGTTAAAGATTTTACTGTTACTCCAACAATTAGTGGAGTAAGTGATAGTGGAACTTCTGCTACTCTTACCTTTACTAAGGAAACATATCATAATTATTCAGGTATTGCAACAGGATCTATTAGTGTAGCAGGTGCTAATTATAGCAATGGAACACATCATAACGTAAAATTATTAGGCACAAGTTCTGACCCAACTCCTGGTACAAGTATTTGGCTTGGTGCTACTGCAACAATTGTTGTTACTGGTGGTGCAGTGTCTTCTGTAAGTATAACTGATTCTGGTGGTGGTTATTCTTCTGCTAGTTTGTTCTTTGATAGAACTGCAATTGGATCAGGTGATGGTACTGCAAGATATAGTGTTACTGCTGATGGAATTTCTAGTAATGTTGGAGATACAGTTCAGGTAACTGGTATAGGAACAGAACCTGATGGGTATTATAGAATTACATCGATCCCCAATAATACACAAATAGCTATTGCAAAAACTGCTGGAGATCACACACCAATTATAGGTCAGTATGTATATAATACTGGTCCATCAGTAGTGGCAGTATCAGATGCCCCTGATTATAATTCTGCAACTGGAATTACACAATTTACTATAACTCCTACTGAAACTCCTCATGGATTATCTGCTGGAAGTAAATTTAGAGTAGTAGATAAGACTAATAATAATAATCTTGGAGATTTTACTGTTGATAAGTTAGGTAGTGTAGCTGATGCAACAGATCCAACTGGGTTTAGTGCAAAAACAGTTGTTCAGTTAGGTACAACTGATCCTTATCAAGTTTATATTTTAAGACATGGAATGTCTGCTAATGATGCAAATTCTGATAATGTTTCTGAGAGTTTAGGAGCAAGAGGAACAGTAATTTATGACAATGAATCTTTAATTCTTAAAAATGATAATCAAGATATTGCAGGTGGAAAAAAAGGTCTTGATGACGACTCTTCAATAAGAGTTACATTACCAAGTTCAACTGGAATTGGAACTGTAAGTAGATTCCCATTAGGATCTTATATACAGATTGGTGATGAGATAATGAGAATTACTACAAATTCCTTATCAGGTTCTGCTAATGATGAAATGTCTGTAATTCGTGGTGCTTTAGGATCCAAGAAGAGACAACATCGTACTAATTCCCAAATTAGAAAGATTAAACCACTTGCTATTGAATTCCATAGACCTTCTATTGCACGTGCATCAGGACATACCTTTGAATACGTTGGGTTTGGTCCAGGTAACTATTCAACTGGTCTTCCACAAGTTCAGGTTAAATCTTTAACTGAAAGAGAAGAATTCTTATCACAATCGCAAGAAAGATCTGGTGGTACTGTTATGTACACTGGTATGAATAATAGAGGTGACTTCTTTATTGGTAATAAGAAGATTAATTCTGCAACAGGACAAGAGAGAACATTTGATGCTCCAATACCAACTACAACTGGTGAAGATCCTGCACGTTTAAGTGTCATCTTTGATGAGGTAATTTGTAAGGAAAGAATTCTGGTTGAAGGTGGTACATCTAAAAGGATATTATCTCAATTTGATGGTCCTGTTCAGATCGCATCTCTAAAGGTTACTGGTGAAAGTATTTTTGATGGTGCGGTTACCTTTAATGGTAAAGTGAATTTTGCTGGTAATGATGATATTGCTAAAATCCAAGGTGCTCTTGTAATTGATGATATTAAATTACAAGATGAAGTAAATCTTTGGATAGGTGATGGTTCTAATTCTGCATCCAATACAATAGGTGATGTTCAAATATACCATGAACCAGATGATAATAACACTTATGTAAATCACTTATCTACTACACCTGGTCATATACAATTTAAACATAGTGGTGCTAATAGACTACAAGTTAATTCTTCTGGTCTAGTTTTAAGTGGTGTTACAACAACTGGTATTTTGACTGCTAGTAATCTGATTACTGGTAAAGATGGTGTTTACATTCCTGATAGTAAATACCTTTCGTTCGGTAATTTTGATAATGACGGGTCATCATATAACCCTGATTTCCAAATTTACCATAGACCAACTGATGGAACTACTATTTTTGAAAGTCGCAATGCTTCTGGTCATTTATATTTAATGAGTAAAAATAGGGTTGAAATAACTGACGAAACTTCTGCTAATGTAGGATTTAGATTTAATAATAGTGGAACTAATAATGAAGTAGAATTATTCTATAATAGTAGTTCAAATTCAACTGCAAAATTAAAAACTATTGCAGAAGGTGTTCAAATAAATGGTGAATTGCGAGTAACTGATGACATCACTGCTTTTTATGCAACATCAGATAAAAACTTAAAGGATAATATTACACCTATTGAAAATCCTCTTGCTAAGGTTATTTCAATTAGTGGTAATACATTTACTTGGAAGGAAGGAAATTCTCATCAAGGTGAAGATACTGGTGTAGTAGCACAAGAAATTGAAGCACTTGGATTACCTGGAATAGTTAAGGAACAAGATTCTGGGCATAAATCTGTTCAATATCATAAGTTGATTCCACTTTTAATTGAGGCAATCAAGGAACTTAAGTCTGAGGTTGATGAACTAAAAAAAGGTAAGTAAATATGGCATTACAAGCATCAGGTCCAATAAAATACACTGAAATTAGAGATGAATTTGGTGATCCTTTATCAACAGATACAACCAATTCTTATAGTGTAGGTTGGACATATTGGACTCCACCAGCCCCATGGGTTAAATCATCTGATGGTGTTGCTGGATGGTATAATTCAGGAGATCCAGCTGCTTGGTCTCAATTTATGATAGATCATGCTGTCTATCCTTCTAATACAGATCCTTTAGTTGGTACTCATCAAGCTATATGGAGGATAGGTGGAGAGGGTATGAGTCTTTTACCTGCAGATACTTATACACTAGAATGTCAATCTGATAGTACAGCTAATTTTACTTGGAATGAAACTTTTTTAGGGGAAACATCAGATCTAACTACACCTGATGGTACTCATTACTCTAGTCATAATACATCTACTACATTTACTTTTAATACTACTACTGAAACTTATCATTATTTGACTGCCAATGTAACTAATGATGTATATGAAATACCTGAAACAGGAGTTACTTTTGATGAAAATGGTAATTTAGTTACTGGTGCTGGTAGTACTAATACACTTATTAGAATTTCTATTGGATGGGATGATGAAAAGGGTGGTAATGATTTTGGTGTAGCATGGGAAAGTTATACTATACCAGAATTGGGTATTGATTTTCAAGTAAAAAATGCTGGTGGTAATATACAGGAATGGGGTGCAAGAACTCAGGTAGTTCAAGTAGAACCTAATAAGGTATATGCTGCAACACTTATTAGAGGAGATGGTACTACTACTTCTCCTTGGAGACATAATAATAATCAAAGATTTTGTATTCCAGATCAAGATGGTACTGATGCTAATGCACAAATATGGGTTTCTACACCCAATAATACATTTCCATTATCTTCTGGTGATCGTACAGAGATAGTCAATAGGGATAGTTTGGCATATAATTCTTTAACTAGTCCACCAACATGGTATTATTGGCCATCAAATGATGGTAATACAGAGAATAATGGTATGCAAGGATTATATCCAGATGAACTAGATGAAGAAGGGAATCCAACTGGTAATAAAGTTCAGATTCGTGGAATGGTTGATCCTGATGTTATGTCTTCAAATACAACTTCGGATATAAGTGCTTGGAATAATAATGGTATACCTACTCAGGCACCTGGTGATCCTAATGATTGGAATATAAATCCTGCTGGTGTGGCATGGGAGTTAAAAAATTCTAGTGGAACAGTAGTTCGTAGGTCAAGTGATTCCTTTAATTATTCTATTCCTTCTCCTAATTGGGGTACATTATTACAAACTTATTCTGTTTATGCATCTAATATTGGTTCATTAGTTGATGAATGGCATGAGGCTGATTACTTATTTACTACCAGTAGTAGTCCTACTTATGACTTTGAGGCATCTGCGGATAGTCAATATGAAATATATTTGTATGATCCTATATCGGATACAGAAACGCTTTGGATGAATGCATCAGGTAATGCATCTTGTAATATTGGTGGTGGGAATTGTTCACCTCTTACTGGAATAGCATTACAATCTAATACTACTTTTAAGTTTAGAGTAAGAGTATATAATGCTTCATCAACAAGTGTACCTACTAATTCTTGGTTATATAATCCAGGTGGTATTGCTTTTACAATTAAAGATAGTTCTGGAACTATACTTAAAACTTCAAGAGATACTGGGAATCAAGGTTCTCTTGTAAGTATTGGTGATGGTAGTTCTAGATTTGGAAATTATAGAGTTAGTGAATCCTTCGGATCATTGGTAGACGTTCCATTAGATACTGATGCTGGTGTTGATTTGAATTTAGATATACCTAAAAGTGGACCAATTAAATTTAGTAATTTTTATAATGCCAGATTAAACATGGCAGTTGATTATTATACTGGGGATACTGAATATAGACCAGACACTGGTAGAACAAGATATAATGATTCTACTAAAGTAAGAGTTATTGGTGGATTTAAAGCAAAACCTACTGATCCCACAGGTAAAAAGATAATACTTCATATCAATAAATTAATTGGTCTTAATCAAGTTGATAATGTAGGTGAATATAGTGGACAACCTACTAAATGTGCATTTAGAAGTGGTAGTAATTGGGGTGGATCATCAACTAAAATAAGAATAGATGTTGGTAGTAGTGGACAAGTTATAGGTGCTGGTGGTAATGGTGGTAGTACTCCTAATGGTACTAATAGTAGTAGTCCAGCTGGAAATCCTGGTGTATCAGGAACAGGTGCTATTGGCGTACAACATGAAGGAACTGTTATAAATGTAAGAACTGGTGGAGTTATAAAAGCTGGTTGTGGTGGTGGAGGTGGAGGTGGTAACTTCGGAACCGATCATAAAAGAAGACCTTGGGATTGGGAAGGTGAAAATGCTACTGGTGGCGGCGGTGGAGGTGGTGCTGGATTACCTCCTGGAGAAGGTGGTATATCAGGTGAAGGAAATCCAGGTGATGGTTCTGATGGTGCTGATGGTACTATTTCTGCTGGTGGTAGTGGTGGTTCTGGTGGTGATGCATCAGCTGATGGTACTTCTAACGATGATGCAGGTGCAGGTGGAATAGGTGGTGAATATTCAACAAATCATACTAATGGTTTAACTGTTGGTCAAGATGGCAAACAGATACAATCTAGTGGTGCTGGTGGTGCTGGTGGTGCTAGTGGTGGAGCAATTCGTAAAACTACAGGTACAACATGGACTTTTGGTGATGAACACATTACTGATAATGTTCTTGGAACTGGAAAAGGAGGAGCAGCAGAGTCACCTATTGGAGTGGAATAAATAAAATTAGTTGATATAATACTATGTCTAGTGAATCTGATTTAATACGACGTTATGAAGGTGCATTTTCAAAAGAAGATTGTGACGAAATAATAGAGGATATTAAATACTTTGAAAATCATAATCTTTTATATTATAATAAAAGTGGTCTCGATAAAGAAGATCATGAGACTTTAAATGTTGCTGAAAACTATGATGTAGATCTTCCTACATGTTCTAGAATAGTTTCTTCAATTATTCCAAAATTTAAACCATGTATAGATGAATATTTGGAAGCTTTTAGTGTTCTTGGAAGATGTAAATTTTTAATATATGATTGTAAATTAAAAAAAATTCCAGAAGGTGGTGGATTTCATAATTGGCATTTTGAAAATAGTGAATTGCAATATGGGCAAAGGCATCTTGTTCTTCAATTATATTTGAATGATGAATTTGATGGTGGAGAAACTGAATTTTTATATCAACATCGAAGAGAAAAAGCTAAAAAAGGAGATGTATTAATATTTCCCTGTTCCTTTACTCATACACATAGGGGAAATCCACCACTTGGAGGTACAAAATATATTGCTACTTCATGGGCATGGATGCAGCAGAGTGACCAAGGTGGTTATTAAAACATTGATAAATAACTAAAAAATAACCCATATAAGATGGCGAATATCAGAAAGAGTTTTAATTTTCGTGAAGGCGTTAAGGTTGACGACAGCGTTTTAGTTGTTGTTGGAGATCGAGTTGGTATAGGTACTACCGCACCTGTTAAGGTCTTTGATGTAAAAGGTGATGTAGCAATATCAGAAAGTATTACTGTTGAGAGAGCAAAAATAAATGGTATTTCGACATTTATGGGGAATGTTGGAATAGGAACAACAAATATAACTGCTGCTGCATCAAGTAATAATACAACAATATTAAATGCTGGTATTGTAACTGCTATATCTTATTATGGTGACGGATCTAAATTAACCAATTTACCTTCATCTCCATTTTCTAATGCTACTTATGGTAGTTATGTATTATCATCTAATATTGGTATAGGATCTACAAATCCTGTTTATGACTTACAAATTGGTAATGATCCAGCTAGTGGTAATGGAGTTGGAATAGATTCTCTATCAGGTAATATTAGAACTAGTGGAATTATAACTGCTACAAAATTTGTTGGTCCTTTTGTAGGAAATATAATTGGACAAGCTGATTATGCTCTCGTAGCTGCTGCGGCAACAACTGCTGGATATGCTAGTACTGCTGGAATCTCGACCACTTCTCAAGGTTTAACTGGAACTCCTGATATAAGTGTTTCTAATATTGTTGGTACGAGTGCAACATTTACTGGTGTATGTACTGCTACGAGGTTTGTTGGTGATTTAACTGGAACGGCAAGTGTTGCAAGTCTTGCCTTAGCATTATCACAGGGTGCATCTTATAGTGCTGAGAATATTATAGGTGGTATTGGATCTTTTGGTTCGGTTGGTATTGGAACTACAAATCCTGCAACTGATATTCAAATAGTTAATCCAAATAATGCAGTTATTACATTAGGTAGAGCAAATTCTGTTACTGGTAATAATGGAGCAATAGGATTTGGTAAGGTATCTGGTAGTTTTCCATATAGTAATGCAAACTCTTTGGATATACTTAATTATGGTATTGGTAATATTAATTTCTACTTAGAAGCAGGTTCTCCTGGTGTAAGTACAGGTAATTTCTATTGGCATAGAAGAGGAAATTATAGTCGTTTAATGACCTTAACTAATGCAGGTCAATTAAGTATTGGAGGAACTCAACCAACAACTACATTACAAGTAGTAGGAACTTCCACAGTAACAAATAAAGCATATTTTGGTAATGATGTTGAAATTGCTGGAGATATTACTGCTCAAGGATTAGAAGCAACTTCATTAAGTATTTCACAATTAACTGCAAATTTAGTTGGAAATGTTAATGCTGCGTCTGGTCTTTCTACATTTACTAATGTAAAGGTAACAAGTAGATTAGGAATTAATACTGAAGCTTCTAGTGTTGGTCTTTATATTAATAGTGGTGAATCAACAGTTTTTGCTGATAGTGTTGGAAATATTGGAATTAAAACTTATTCTACTTATTTTGCAGGAATCAATGCACTTAATACACAAGTTATAGTTGGTGGAGTTGGTATTGGAACCACACTTCCAAGATCAGTAGCTGACTTTGCTGATGCAGGTTTACTTGAGGGTGCAGTTGGTCTTACTACTACCAACAGATATATGATACCACCAAGTATCACATCTACTGAAAGATCTGCTATTGCATCTGTTCAAGATGGTGCATTAATATACAATGAAACAAACGATAGATTAGAAGTATATCCAAATTCTACAATAGGATGGGTTGGAATCTCGACAGGTTCTAGTGGTGGAGGTGGTGGAGGTGCTTCTACACTTAATGATTTAACTGATGTTAATGCAGGATCACCAACAGATAATCAAGCATTAAGTTGGGATAGTTCAACATCTAAATGGATACCTCAAACTGTTGTTACTGATGATTCAAGAACAACAAAAGCAGGAACTACTGCTAGTATTGCAAAAGATGCGTCTGGTGATTTAAACATTACAGGATTCAAATCATATGCACTATTAAAGGTTGTTATTAGTGCCCCTGCATGGGTAGTTTTATATACAAATGATACTACGAGAACTGCTGATGATAGTAGAGCAGAAGGAACAGATCCGACTCCTGGTTCAGGTGTAATTGCAGAAGTTCTTACAACAACAGCAGGTGCAAGCACATTTGTAATGTCTCCTGGTGTGATTGGATGGAATGATGATGGATCTCCATCAACTACAATTTATGCAAAAGTTAAGAATAAGCGATCATCTTCTGGTAGTAATGCAATTACAGTAACATTAACAGTTCTTAAATTGGAGAGTTAAATGTCAGAATATATTGTTACTCTTAAAGATCATAACGATCTCGATGATTTTTATACTCAGATGGAAGAGTCATCTGGAAATACTACTATCCCATCGAGAAAATGTACATGTACATCTCGTAGAACAATTAGTAGAAATACAAATTATGATCTAAGTGAACAAGAAGCACTAGAATTATCAAAAGATTCTAGGGTATTAGCAGTTGAAGAACCACCAGAGAAACGAGGTATAGAACCTGTTCCTCTTTGGGATCAAACTGCTGATTTTCAAAAAAATCTTAGTACAATTTCATCCACAGATAAAAATTGGGGTCTTTTTAGGACTATTAATGGTGCTAGTGTTGCAAATTGGGGTAATGATAATACAACTTCTCATAATGCAACAATTAAGACTACGAGTTCTGGTAAAAATGTTGATGTTGTAGTTGTTGATAGGCACTTGGCTTCAAATCATCCTGAATTTGCGGTAAATGCAGATGGAACAGGAGGAAGTAGATTTGTAAATTTTAATTGGTTTCAATATAGTTCTGCATTAGGATATAGTAGTAATGCAACTTATAGTTACATGCTTGGAACAAGTTCTCATGGTACTCATGTTGCTGGAACTGTAGCTGGAAATACCCAAGGATGGGCGAGAGATGCTAATATCTATAATATGGAATTTGCGAGTGATGCTGGTGGTAATAATGGTGTTGCTGGTTGGACAAATAATTTATGGGATTATTTGAGACATTTTCATAAAAATAAAGATATAAACCCTGCAACTGGTAGAAGAAATCCTACAATTACAAATCATAGTTGGGGATATAGTCAAGGTACTCTGAATCTTTCTACTGTTGGTAGCGTAACTTATAGAGGAACAACTACCGTTGTAAGTGGATCAACTTCTGAAAGACAAGCAATCTTAGAGTCAAAAGGATGTCCTTGTTTATATGGAGTTTATCTTTATAGAATACCAGCTAGAGTAGCGTCAGTTGATGCTGACGTTGCAGATGCCATTGCAGATGGTGTTGTGGTTATAGGTGCTGCTGGTAATTCTTATTGGCCAATGGATGTTCCTGGTGGACAAGATTATGACAATTCTATAGATCTAATAAGATACCATACACGAGGAATGACACCTGCAGCTGCTACTGATGTAATATGTGTTGGATCTGTAGGTAGCAAGGTTGCTGAATATAAATCTACTTTTAGTAATTTTGATCGAAGAATAGATGTATGGGCTTCTGGTTCTAACATTATATCTTCTATGGGAACAGCACAAGATCCTTATGCAGCTCCTTATCCTGTTAATGCTACTGATCCTAGAGATAGTAATTATAGAATTGCAGCGATTAGTGGAACGAGTATGTCAAGTCCACAGGTTACAGGTTATATTGCATGTTTATCAGAGCAAGAACCAAATTTAACAAATGCAGATGTTTTACAACATCTCATAGAAAATTCTAAAGCAAATGTAGCAGATGCAGGTGCATCAAACCCTGTTCAATCCCCTAATGAGAGTTTAGCTGATTCACCTAACAGATGGTTATTCTATGTAAAGAAAAGACCTGAAAGTGGAGTTGCTTACCCATCTATTACTCAGAACAATCGTAATCCTTCTACTAATGGAGTTAAATATCCTAGAAGTTCTTCATTGGTAACAAAAACTTCTTAAAATATGAAATCTTATAACTATGTTTGTAGGGGTTTGAGGGACATACTATAATAATTTAAGACAACCAGTGGCGAAA
>TARA_B100001093_G_scaffold502078_1_pt1 | contig 13199 bp, 5 predicted proteins | sample TARA_B100001093 | Tara Oceans TARA_B100001093 (sample SAMEA2623116) | marine metagenome | biome: marine biome (ENVO:00000447); feature: surface water layer (ENVO:00002042); material: "saline water (ENVO:00002010), including plankton (ENVO:xxxxxxxx)" | depth 5 m
GTCAGGCCCGCCTGACTGGGTTTCTGGGCCAGAATAGCGGGGTAAAACGGGGTCTGAGCATGGTAGTAAAAAGCGCAACAAAAAAGCGGCTTATGGAGCTTGGAGTCTCCGAAGAGTTCGCACACAAATTAGCAACCGATCGAAACATGACTGACATCAAGGCAATGTCCTCTGATGAAGTCGCATCCACACTCGGCGTTTCCAAAGACTCTGAACAATTCATCAACACCATGTCGGTCATCGCCGAGCAAGGTTCACGTCGTCGCTCAAAATCGAAGAGTAAGAAGATTACAATTCGTGCCAAGGCTATCGATGACTTCGACCGTCCTGAAATCACCATGCGATTCAACGCTCTCAATCACATCTTGGTCCCGCACCAAGAGTTGGTTGGCGAAGCAAACATTTCTGTTGAAGACCAATTTGCTGTCGAAAGCGAAGAACTTGCCCCTTGGGAAATGCTTCAGGAAGACAGCGAAACAGGCGAGCCACGATTGGCTAAAGAGTGGTTGCCTAAAATTCTCATCACGGACCCCGTTGTCCAAGTCATCAAAGAAATTGCTGAGTCCCAAGACAATGCTCGTCTTGCAGCCGACCCAGACCACAAACCACTCGCCGCAGGTTGGATTGCCGACCGCGTACTGAAAGTCGTCCGCAAGTCTCCATCTGCTGGCAAAACAGTTGCTTATCGACTCATCGTTGAGGGTAACTAAGGGGGTATTAACATGCAAGAAATTATTCAATCATTTTTCAAAGAACGTAGCCTCGTCAACCACCAACTCGCTTCCTATGACGATTGTATTCCGTCAGGCGACAATTCCATCTCTCGTATGGAAAAAATCATCCGCAACATTCGCGTTGGAACCGATGAAGAAATCATCGATGACGATGGTGGCTACATCAAACTTGACGTTGTTGACCACGACATCACCATCCGTTTGAAGAACATCAAACTCGGTGAGCCTACTATCCGTGAAGCAAACGGTGCTGAACACCCGTCATCTCCAATGGAATGCCGGCTTCGTAAGTTGACCTACATGTCTCCAGTTACCATTGATTTCCAAATCTCCCGCAACGGTGTTCCTTCACCTGTTGAGGCTGGAGTCCAAGTCGGAAGTATGCCAATCATGGTTCGCTCCACTCGTTGTAACTTGCATGCAAAGCACATCGCTGGTGAGCGACAACTCTATCCTACCACATCTGCTGAAGACGCTACCATGTGGGATGATCTCCTACGAAAGCGTGGCGAAGACCCTCTTGACCCTGGAGGCTACTTCATCATCAACGGAACTGAGCGTGTCCTCATCTCAATGGAAGACCTCGCACCGAACCGAGTGACTGTCGAAATCAACAAGCGATATGCTAAGCGAACGGAAGTTGCTAAAATTTTCTCTCAAAAAGACGGTATGCGCAAACCCCTGAATGTCGAAAAGCGACGTGATGGAATGCTCATGGTCAAAATCAGCACTGCTGGAACAACTGCCATCCCTGTCGTTCTCTTGATGCGGGCACTTGGTATTGAAAACGACCAAGAAGTGTTCCAAACAGTCGCAGGACCAACTGAGACGTTCAAGTATATTGTCGCAAACCTCAATGAAGTCAATGACAATGAAGAGTATGCAGTTCAATCAATGGTTGAGGCACACGAATGGTTGCAAAAGAAATTCGCAGCAGGTCAACAAAAAGAATACCGTGAACAACGTGTAAACCAATTGCTTGATCGTGAACTTCTACCCCACCTTGGTGACCAACCAACCGACCGTAAAAAGAAGGCTATTTTCCTCGGACGTATCGTTCGTCAAGTTCTCGAAATGGCATTGACCAACCGGGAACCAAACGACAAAGACCACTACGCAAACAAGCGTGTTCGACTTGCAGGTGACCTTATCGAAGACTTGTTCCGTGTTTCATCTGGACAACTCGCTCGAGACCTGAAGTATCAACTTGAGCGCCATCACAACCGTAAGCGAGAATTGAAAATCACTTCTTGTCTTCGACCTGACGTTCTTACTTCCAAGATTATGCACGCATTGGCCACAGGTAACTGGGTCGGCGGACGCTCTGGAGTGAGTCAATTACTCGACAGAACAACGTATCTCGCATCTCTTTCACACATGCGTCGTGTTACTTCTCCGCTTGTTCGAAGCCAACCTCACTTCGAAGCTCGTGACCTGCACCCAACTCAATGGGGCCGATTGTGTCCAAACGAAACACCGGAAGGTCAGAACTGTGGTCTTGTAAAGAACGCAGCTCAAATGATCGACATTTCAGAGCACATTAGTGAAGTCGAAGTTCGTGAGCAACTTGACGAACTTGATGTCAACAGTGAACTTGAAGATTGGAGTTCTGGAGACCGTATTCACGTTAACGGTGACATTTACGGAATTCACAAGAACGGTAAGAACTTGGTTCGACACTTCAAATCCGCTCGCCGAAGAGGAACTATTCCTGCTGAAGTTTCAATTCGTCACGACAAGGAGAACAAGGATATTTTCATCAATACCGACAAGGGACGTATTTTGCGACCCCTGGTCATCCTCTATGATGGGGCACCTCGTCTAACCGGTGACCATCTCCAAGCACTTCGTGAAGGTGAAATGACGTTCAAGAACTTGGTCAACGAAGGTGTTGTTGAATGGGTCGATGCTGAAGAAGAAGAAGACCTTCTCATTGCAGCTCGTCCGTTCGTTCTTCCTGAGACTATTCCGTCCGGTCCTTTCGAAGGTCGCCCATTGACAAACGAAAATGTCGTTTGGGAAAATCTTGGAGAACCTGGTGCTACTGAGGCTAAATTAGTAGCAAAGGTTCGTATGCCGAATGGTGATTGGGAATCTGCAGAGGTTTCTGTCCCACTTCTTTACGATGAAGAATACACGCACTGCGAAATTGATCCTCAACTTGTTTTGGGAGTTTGTGCATCGCTTATTCCATATCCAGAACACAACTCAACACCACGTGTTACTGGTGGAACCGCAATGGTCAAGCAATCTCTCGGCCTACCAAGTTCAAACTACCGCATGCGTCCTGACACTCGTGCACACATTTTGCACTATACCCAAACATCGATTACACGAACTGCTGCTATGGAATCAACTCATTTCGATGAGCGCCCTGGTGGTCAAAACTTCATTGTGGCAATCATGTCGCTTCATGGATACAACATGCAAGACGCAGTCATCATGAACAAAGGTTCAGTTGACCGTGCTCTTGGTCGTTCAACATTTAACAGAACCTACAATGCAGAACGTCGCCGATTCCCAGGTGGTCAAGTCGAAGAAATCGAAAAGCCTGGCAGTTCGCTGCAAGAAGTCAAGGGGCTCAAACCTGAAGAGTCCTACCGACACTTGGAAGCTGACGGCCTGCCGTTGCCAGAAATGTATCTTGAAGGCGGCGATGTGCTGGTCGGTAAGACCAGTCCTCCTCGTTTCCTCGAAGAATCCGCTGGTGGAGCATTCTTGCTCGCTCAAGAACGTCGAGAATCATCGATGCTTGTTCGCCATGGTGAGAAGGGATACGTCGACAATGTTTATGTCACCGAATCGCTCGATTCCGGTCGCTTGGTCAGAGTAATGGTCCGAAGCCACAAAGTTCCTGAAGTCGGAGACAAGTTTGCATCTCGACACGGTCAAAAGGGTGTCATTGGACGCCTTGTTGAACCTGAAGACATGCCGTTCACTGCCGATGGAACCGTTCCTGACTTGATCATCAACCCGCACGCAATTCCTTCTCGAATGACAGTTGCTCACGTTTTGGAAATGATTGGCGGTAAAGTTGGTTCATTGGAAGGTCGCCGAATTGATGCAACTGCATTCCGCGGTGAAAAAGAAGGCAGCCTCCGTGATGGACTCGTTCGTAATGGACTTGCTCACACCGGTCGTGAAACAATGATTAACGGTGAAACTGGAGAAGTCTACCCTGCAGACATCTTCATTGGCTGTATCTACTATCAGCGATTGCACCACTTGGTGTCCTCGAAGATTCACGCTCGTTCACGTGGTCGTGTTCAAATCCTCACTCGACAGCCGACTGAAGGTCGTGCTCGACAAGGTGGTCTACGATTCGGAGAAATGGAACGTGACTGTCTGATTGCCCACGGTGCATCGATGGTTATCAAAGACCGTCTTCTCGATGAATCTGATGGTATTGACATGTATGTCTGTGCTCAATCTGGACACATTGCCTGGTATGATCCGAAACGACGCACATATGTCAGCCCAATCCATGGTGATGGTGCTGAAGTCTACAAAGTACAAACCTCGTATGCATTCAAGCTGCTCCTCGACGAAATGAAGAGTTTAGGTGTGGCCATGAGACTCGAACTGGAGGACCGACGATGAGCCAAAAAAATACAATGATCCCGAAGCGTATCGCTCAGATTCGCTTTGGCCTGATGGAACCCAAAGAAATCCGACAAATGTCTGCTGTTGAAGTGAAAACTGCTGACACATACAAAGACGATGGTCACGCTTACCGCCAAGGTTTGATGGACCCTCACATGGGTGTCATTGAACCTGGATTGGTTTGTCCTACTGACAATTGTAAGTATGACGAGTCGCCTGGACACTTTGGTCACATTGCGCTCGAACTTCCAGTGATTCACATTGGTTTCGTTAACTTGATCAAGACTGCTCTAAAGGCAACATGTTCCAAGTGCAGTAAAATTTTGTTGCACGACACGCCAAGCACTCACCCCTCGAATCCTGAACTGAGTGAACAAGACTACTACCGAACTCGTATTCGTGATATTATCATCAAGCACGGTGTAGGTTCAACTGAATTTTCAAAGATCATCAAGGAAGTTGAAAAGATTACCACAGGAACTCGACGTGGGCAATGTATGCACTGTCAAGCAATGCAAGGTAAAATCATGCTTGATAAACCAACCACATTCAAGGAAAAGATTGACTCTCAAGGCGCTGGAAAAGGCGAAGTTGAGCGAAAGCTGAACCCTCGTGACGTCCGTGAATGGCTCTCTGCAATTCCTTCCGAACACCTAATTTTCATCGGAATGGACAAGGATAATCGTCCAGAATGGACAGTACTCAAGGTTCTCCCCGTTCCTCCAATTACTGTTCGGCCTTCGATTACTCTCGATAGTGGTGACCGCTCAGAAGACGACTTGACGCACAAATTGGTTGACGTTCTTCGAATCAATCAACGACTTCGTGAAAACAGAGATACAGGTGCTCCACAATTGATTGTTGAAGATTTGTGGGAATTGTTACAATACCACATTACCACTTACTTTGACAACCAAACATCTGGTATTCCTCCGGCTCGACACCGTTCCGGTCGTACACTCAAGACGTTGACCCAACGATTGAAGGGTAAGGAAGGACGTTTCCGCAGTAACTTGTCCGGAAAGCGTGTTAACTTCTGTGCTCGTTCCGTCATTTCGCCAGACCCATACTTGGGCGTAAACGAAGTTGGTGTTCCAAAGAAGATTGCTAAAGAACTGACCGTTCCTATTCGTGTTACATCTCGTAACCGAGAACAAATGCGTCAAATGATTCTACGTGGTCCTGATGTTCACCCTGGTGTCAACTACATCATTCGTGGTGACAACCGTCGTGTCCGTATCAACCAGCGAAGCCGTTTGATCAATGCAGGATTCCGCTGTCACAACCCTGAGTGTAACGAAGAGACGACTCTGCGTCCTGACATGCACCAATGCCTCCCAGCCCCTAACTTCTTGCCTGGTCTTGTCATCAAGCCAGAGATTTTTGTTAATCCTGTTGATGGTTCCCAAGAAACCTCTTATGTTGTTGATGATGAAGCAACTCTTGCCAACCTTCGCGGTGAAGATGTGAATGCACAGAAACTCCCCGAAGACGACCCAAGAGCGAAACTTCACTATCGCTGGATGCACGAATTGGCTCAGGCTGACAAAGTACATCCTGACCCTCACCCTGAGCATCTCGAAGTTAGCTGCCCTCACTGTGGTAGCCCTGCCGATGAATGGGGCGACCGCACTGGTGTTGAAGACCGTCTTGCAACCATTGACCGCAACGGTAATCCAAAGCCAGGTCTGTTGGTTGAACGTCACTTGATTGACGGCGATGTTGCAATCTTTAACCGACAACCATCGCTTCACAGAATGTCAATGATGGTTCACGAAGTTCGAGTTATGGAAGGTCACACCTTCCGTTTCAACTTGGCAGTTTGTACCCCGTACAACGCTGACTTTGATGGTGACGAGATGAACCTTCACGTTATTCAATCAGAAGAAGCACGTGCTGAGGCTAAGATTTTGATGCGTGTCCAAGAACACATCCTCACTCCGAGATACGGTGGTGCGGTTATTGGTGGAATACACGACCACATTTCTGGTGCTTACTTGCTTTCACGCCCTGGGACTCTCATCAACCGTCGACACGGACTCGAGATGATTGGAAACATCGGCTGGACAGGCGAATTACCCGAGATTGTCAAGGATGAAAACGGTAAGGAATGCTTCCGTGGCCAAGACATTATCTCATTGATTATACCGGACAACATCCATTTGCGATTCCGAAGCCGTTCGAACGACGATGTTGTCGTTAAGAACGGAAAGGTAGAAGGAACACTCGACAAGCGAGCGATTGGTGCTGAAGACGGACGTCTTCTCGACGCAATTGTTCAGACCAACGGTCCAGAACTTGGTGCTAAATTCTTGGATGACTTTACTCGCCTTTCGATTGCAGCGTGCACATCTCTTGGTTTCACGACCGGTATTGATGATGAAGACTTGAGTGCTGATGCATTGCAATCAATTCGAAATGCAAACACCGAAGCAGGTGTTCTTGTCCAAGATGCACTTGATAAGTTCGGAAAGGAAGGAAAAGGATACGAAACTCGACCTGGTCGAACGCCTCGTGAAACACTTGAAGAAGATATCATGGTCATTCTTGACCAAGGTAAGCAAGAAGCTGGTGACGTTGCCAAGGACGAACTTGCACAGTCTGGTTCAACCAACGCTGCGGTCAACATGGCAATTTCAGGTGCTCGTGGTTCAATGGACAACCTCAACATGATGGCAGGTTCAATTGGCCAAGCAAAGGTTCGTGGTAAGCGACTTGAGCGTGGTTACAACGAACGTGTTCTGCCTCACTTCCGCCGTGGCGGTCGTGCAGCTGCTGATCGTGGTTTCATTGCAAGTTCGTTCAAGCGTGGTCTTGAGCCTACGGAGTTCTTTATGCTCTCGATTTCAGGTCGTGAGTCTCTGGTCGATACAGCGGTTCGTACTGCAAAGTCCGGATACATGCAACGCCGACTCATTAACGCAATGGATGATTTGAAGGTCTACGACGACAAGATGTTGTCTGTGCGAAATACTGCAAACCGTATCATTCAATTCAGTTACGGTGAAGACGGTATTGACCCTTCTCGTGGTGTCCACGGTTCTCCGTTTAACATCGATGTTATCGTTGACGAAGCACTTGGAACTGAAGGTGCTACTGTTGTTCTTCGTGAATCGAAAGAACGTGACGAAAAAGAAGAAGACTTCGGCGGATGGGAGCATGAAGATGAAACCCCTGAAGGAGGTGAAGTTTGATGGTCGTAAAGAGTGCAACCAAGAAGAAACTCATGGATTTGGGTATCGCAGAAAATCATGCGCATGCTCTTGCAGATGACAAAAAGTGGGACGATGTAAAAATCCTCGCCGCTGGAGAAATCGCACAAATTTGTGAAACTGATTCTGAGGCAGCTGCGGCAATCAAAGCAACTATTGATGCTGCAAGCAAGAAAGGTGGAGATTCCAACAGCGAAAACACCGGTCCTACAACTTCAGTCCGACTCCGTCGTACTGGGCGTTCGATTGCACGAGCAAAAACTTCAGTTGCAATGACTGATTATGATGCTGAATCGAAACTCTTAGAATTTGAGGATGAACTTTCAGAAGACCCAGTTTTCAAATCCCTCGTAGCAGCAGTTGAAGCGAACGGCTCTTCCCGATTTACCAACCGAATCTTCCACGATTTAACCGTGGCAATTCATGCTCGTGGTAAGAACAAGTTAACCAAGCCACAAGCGAAGAAGGTTGTTGATGAGGCAGTAGTTGCTCTTGACCGTGCAAGTATTGACCCATATGAAGCAGCAGGAATTATCACTGCACAATCCATTGGTGAGCCTGGGACGCAGATGACCATGCGTACTTTCCACTATGCGGGTGTTGCAACGGTTAACGTCACTCAAGGTCTTCCTCGTATCATCGAAATTGTCGATGCTCGAAAGGTTCCAAACACGCCAACAATGATCATTCATCTTGCTGGTGAAAAGAGTACCTCTGCAGATGAAGCGCAAAAACTTGCAGCTTCAATCGAAGAGACACACACCGTTGGTATCGCCAAATTAGAGACTGACGTTGCACAACGACGCTTAGTTTTGAAATTGAATAAGAGTAATCTCAAACAGAAGAACATGACTGGAGCAGAAGTGAAGGATAAACTTGAGCGTGCAACACGACTCTTGGTTCAAGCAGACAAGGAAAAGAATCCAACGACTTTGACACTCATACCAGGTGTCCACTCTGAGGAAGACCTTGCTGAACTCGCTGAAAACCCACCTTCGTACACCATGCTTTTGCAACTCGAAGAGAAGATACGGGACATGCGACTCAAAGGTATTCCAAACATTGCTCGAGCGAACGTTCAATTGAACGACAAAACCGGTGAATACTATCTTTCGACAATTGGTTCGAATCTCACCCGTGTCAGTGAAATTGAAACCATTGACCGAAACCGAACTTACACGAACAACATCATCGAGATTTTCGACTTCCTTGGAATCGAAGCAGCACGACAAGCAATTATAGACGAACTTCAAGCAACTCTTGACGGAGCACGCCTCGAAGTTGACGTTCGACACTTGTTACTCGTTGCAGATGTCATGACCTCTGAAGGTGAAGTCCGAGCAATTGGGCGTCACGGTGTTTCGGGAACCAAGCACAGTATCTTGGCCCGTGCAGCATTCGAAGTTACCGTTAACCACTTGCTCAAAGCAGGTGTTATCGGTGAAAAGGATTACCTCACTGGTGTTGCAGAGAACATTATCGTCGGTCAACCAATTTCACTTGGAACCGGCAGTGTTGAACTTTACTACATCCCTGAGTAATGAATTTCCACCCATGAGAAACTATGTGGAGTATGGAGGAATAAGATATGGACCTAAACCGACAATTGAAAAACGCAATAGCAACTGGAAATCTAAGATTTGGACAACGCCAAGCCATCGATGCATGTGCACGTGGTGAAGCGAAACTGATCATTTTTGCAGCGAACTGCCCTACTGAATTTACCGATGAACTGCATGCAAACCATCCAGAGGTTACTAAATTCCGTGCAGGCATGGTGAACCGTGAACTTGGAATTGCTTGCAGCAAGCCATTTGCAGTATCAACCATAAGCATCATCGATGCTGGTGACAGTGATTTGCTTCAACTTGAAACGAATCTTGAGTAACTTGCATCCCCCCTCTTGCTTGAGGGCTCATCGAATGAAAGGGTTGATGTCTGTAGACCTCGTGGTTAGTGTATGCGCCTATCGAATGCAACCTTCTCTGCGTTTTTGCTGACCTTCATGATGCTCTCATCTCTACTGGTTTTAGAGCATCCAAATGTCTCTGTTTCAGAGCTTGATGACTCTCGTCAAGACGAGCCTGTTTTTGCATCCGCGCGAAATTCAGCAAAATCTTTCCTCGTATCTGGTGGCTCCTCTGCACAAAGTATTGATGCGGAATTTATTGATTCAAACCCAACCGGTGGCTGGGTCATAGGTTCGACATTTAATCAAACGTTGACCTTCGGAACCCAATCACTTTCGCCTTCCTCACCGTATGCCTTTGGTGAATTTTTCCTTGCCTCTGTAGATGATGCAGGTAACTGGCTATCTGTTTTCGGTGCTGATCACAGTTTCGGTGCAGGAGGTCTTTCTTCTCTTAATGATATTACTGTGGATGCAGGAGGAGAGATTATTGTTACTGGATTCTTTTACGGTGAAATTTCCTTCTCCGGTGGCGGCGGACCTGCTGCTGTTATCTCAAATACCAATCCTAACTATCACTTAGAGGGCTTTGTAGCCAAGGCAGACCCAATGGGCAACTGGCTTTGGGCACACAGTTTCGTGACACTGGTCAACGGTTCTGGAGAATTTAGTAATACCGAAACAGTAGAATTGAACGCAATGGGCGAAGTATACTTGACCGGAACTTTCCAAGGTGAGACCGATTTTGGTGGCTTTTCACTGAATGAATCAAATACACAAATCTATGTTGCTAAATTCGATGGCATGAACGGCTTACTGCAGTGGGTTGTTGGCGGTGGTGGAATAGGTACGAACGCCGTGTTCGATATGGCTACAACCTCTTCTGGAGGCGTGAAGATTGCGACTGTCTGTGATGGTTTTTCCCAATGGGCGACTTCCAGCTATGTTGCGAAAGGTACCTATGATGCACTCATTGTCGAATTAGACAGTAATGGTGGTGTCATCAATCTCAATGGAATTGGAACCACGGGACAGCAAACATTGGTTACGCAAATCCAAATTGACCAAGCAGGTGATACCTATTTGGCTGGAACTTTTGGTGGAACTATTACCAGCAGTGGGTGGAGTGCAACAGCGAGTTATGGAGGAAACGATGTTTTCGTTTCACGTAGTGCAGCATCTCCTTCCAACAGTTGGGCAGTCGTTTCGGGGTCCAGTGCTGAAGATGAACCGTGGGCTCTCGGAGTCACCTCATCAGGACAAGTCATCTTTGGCGGATATTACTCTGCAGCATTTACTGCCGGTTCAACTACAATAAGTCCGTCAAACCATGATGGTTATGCAGTTGGAATTTCATCAACTGGAACAGTCGATTGGACTGAAAGAATTGGAGGCTCACAGTATGACTATGTGTGGAGCTTGACCGTTAATATGAGTGATTTCATTGGTGTGGGCGGTTCCTATTCTGGTTCGATGACTCATGATGGCACCACACTTACATCATCTGGTCTTCGAGATTCATACGTTTGGGTTTTCGACCCTTCATCTCTCAAAGATTCGGACGGAGACAGCGTCGTTGATGTTGATGATAATTGTCCAAATGTTGCCAACCCCTCACAAGCCAATACTGATGGTGACTCCAACGGAGATGAGTGCGATTCCGACGATGATAATGACGGTTTAACCGATAACTTCCCGGACCTCTGTCCTCGAAACGGCGAGTTCAATTGGACGAGCGACCAAGACTTTGACAATCCTTCAGATTCAACTGATTGGGATAACGATGGTTGCAAAGACGACTCTGAAGATCTCGATGATGATAACGATGGAGTTCTTGACGTAAGCGACTTGTGTCCTTACACATCATACAGTCCTCCTCGACCAACATGGGTCTCAGATACTACAACTAACGATATTGACGGCGATGGATGCCGTGACAGTGACGAGGATGTCGATGATGATGCTGACACCTTTGATGACGTGAACGACGATTGTCCTACGCTTGCTGGGACATCGACACTCGGGACAACAGGCTGTCTTGATACAGATGGCGATGGATGGTCCGACACAACTGATGATTGTCCAAATGAAGCAGGAAACTCGACGCTTGGCGGTAAGAATGCTTGTCCAGATAGTGACGGTGATGGTTGGTCAAATGCGGATGATGCATTCCCTGACGAGGTAACCCAATGGGCTGATGCAGATTCTGATGGTTTTGGCGATAATGCACAGGGCATTACCCCTGACGACTGCCCTACTGTTCCGGGAACATCAACGCTTGACCGACTTGGATGTTTTGATGCTGATGAGGACGGTTATTCAAATGCCGATTCAACATGGTATACTGAAGATGGTGCCGATTCATTCCCGTCTGATGCAACCCAATGGTCTGATTTTGATGGAGATGGATTTGGAGATAATTGGGGCAATTCAAGTTGGGATGACCGCAAGACTTCTTGGCCTGGTGAACTTGTAGTCGGCGCTACAACGCAAGATGCTTGTCCGACACTTGCTGGAGATTCTTGGAGAGCAGATACCCTTGGGTGCCCTGATGCAGACGGTGATGGATGGTATGACCTCATGGATGCGTTTGTCAATGATGCAACTCAGTGGGAAGATATGGATATGGATGGCTATGGTGACAACCAATCGGGCAATGAACCCGATGCTTGCCCTTCGATTCCAGGAAATTCCTCAATGGACCGGTTTGGATGTATTGACACCGATGGTGATGGATACTCCAATGCCGATATTTCTTGGGGCTTTGACATGGGAGGCGATGCCTTCTCGAACGATCCTACCCAATGGCTAGACAGTGATAATGACGGATATGGGGAGAACCTCCTCGGAACAACTCCTGATGCATGCCCTACAATTCGCGACACCTCAAATGTTGACCGATATGGTTGCGCAGACACTGACGGCGATGGCGTTTCTGACCCGGATGATTTGTGGACCCTCGCTGATGGTGCAGATGCCTGTATCTCCGGTGCTGGAAATTCAACTGCTGACAGAAACGGCTGTTTTGATGGTGATGGTGACGGATACTCAAACCCAACCGCAGATTGGGAAGTGAGTGATGGAGCAGATGCTTATCCTGACGATCCACTTCGATGGCTCAAAGAAGCCTCATCAAATGATGGTGCATCATCTTCAACGACACTTTTCCTCGGAATTGGGGGAGTTCTTGCTTTGGCAATCGTTGCCGTACTTGCAATAATGTTCCTTCGTAAGCCAGAAGACCAAGAGCCAGTTAACAAAACCTGGGATGATGGTTCCTTTGCTCCAATGGGTAGCGCAATGCCTGCAATGCCGAACATGGCAGCCCAGCCAGCGGTCATGATGCCTGTTTACAGCAATCCACCACAACAGGTTGCGCCAGTTGCATCAGCACCTACTGTCGCAATGCCGAATATGGCTGCTCAACCTGCAGCTGTTGCACAACCTGCTCCCGTAGCACAACCAGTTCCTGTAGCACAGCCAGCTCCTGTTCAGCCAGACCCTGCCCGTGAATACTACAACGGATTGATTGCGCAAGGATATCCTCAGCCGAGTGCTCTTCAATATACTCAGCAATACTATCCAACGTTCCAAGCGTGAAGAATTGTCGCTGGGTGATTTTGAATACGCCTGCTGAGCAGAGTTACCAGTTTTCCAAATTTGAATCCATCACATCGCAGGTTGACATTGAGGGCAGTAATCAAGCCGCCTACCTCCAGGTCGGGTGTGCAAAATCAATGC
>TARA_B100001093_G_scaffold58016_1_pt1 | contig 13182 bp, 15 predicted proteins | sample TARA_B100001093 | Tara Oceans TARA_B100001093 (sample SAMEA2623116) | marine metagenome | biome: marine biome (ENVO:00000447); feature: surface water layer (ENVO:00002042); material: "saline water (ENVO:00002010), including plankton (ENVO:xxxxxxxx)" | depth 5 m
CAGTTAGTGAATAACTATCAATTATTCCTTTGAGAAATTGTTTTAATCATAGTTTTGCAAATATTGTGACTTTTTCCTGTTGTAGGGGGGGTTGTTTGCATATTTTTTGGTATTTTTGATATAAAACAATCTCTCATCAAAGTAAAAACGACAGACTGCGATACAAAACCTTGATTTTGGATTTTTATGTTAAAGCCTTAATTTTAACAAATGTCGTATAACATCAATTATACGACTTAACGCACATGGTTATTTTGGTGTATTTGTTGTGTTATCATCTATTTTGAACAAACCTAGTAGTGGTGGCCCAGATAAACAAGATTCTAGCCCCCCATCTTTTGGATCTAATGTACTATCTACTAATTTTTTCACTTCATGAAATGAATCCAAATCCTGGTAAACGGTTTGAATGAGAAATAGGAATTCATCAGTACTTGATTTACCAAACCAAGAATTGACACACCCACCTTGCCGCTTTGCCAATTCGATACGTGATTTCACCATCCTTTCAAATCTAGCTTCTTTTCCTTCCTTGGCTTGGCATACGATAGTTTCTAGGTATTGCATGAAAATCACTTTGTTTTGTTTTATAATAAGTTTAGTTCTTTTCCGATTTGATATGTATTTAATCAATTTTCATAATTTGTATACTTTCCATTCAATAAGTTGGCAGACACTGGAGAATCGCCAGGAGTTAAACACCAAGACTCCCAATGTGGTGAACTTAAGATGTTCAAATTAGCAACTGCTCCTGGGGAAATTACCCCGTGACGTTTGCCGGTGGGGTGTGGAGTAGTAAATGATGGGTTAATTGTCGACGCTACTAATGCCGCTAATGGATCAACTCCACACCTCTGGACAATACATGAAGCGACAAATGGCAGGCTTAGAATTTGGTTATTTGGGTTAAAATCAGTAGCGATTGTCCATAGGTGTTTATTGTCCATCATTGAATTAAAATCAGGCCAGTTAGAACCCATGGAGTAAGGTGTTCCCGGTAAAAAACCCGTGCTAACCCCGGATTGAGCCATCTTAACCCGATTTTCCTTGCTGGTATAATGTGAATGATCAGCAGAATCTACTTTTAGTTTAGCTGCAAGTTCTCCACCGCCACCATCTGAAAATTCATCAATGTGCATTCGCAGATTCATTCCATATGATTTGGCAGCCTCGAGTATTTGTTCAGATTCATCGATGCCAAACCAGCCAGGTTCACAAAACACATCAGCAGAACGCGCTAATTTTGTTTCTGCTACTAACGGCAATTGGTCGCTGATTATTTCCGCTGTGTAACTCTTTAGTGTATGATTATCTGGGATTGCATGAGCTCCAAGCCAAGTTGAATCAACCGACGGAGTCATGTAATCATCCGCTAACATCTTGGCAACCTTTAGCAACTTGATTTCCGAACGAGTATCTAGTCCATAACCTGATTTTGTTTCAACATGAGTCGTCCCATTTCTTAATGACTTCAAGAGACGGCGCTTGGAAATGTGAAATAATTCAGTTTCAGTTAGAGATTTAGTAGAATTTACTGTCGATACAATGCCGCCACCCATCTTTGCAATATCGGAGTACGTGTGCCCTTGCTGCTTCCACCGAACTTCGCGAGAACGATCACCACCCCAAACCATGTGGCTGTGAGAATCAATTAGCCCAGGTATAATCGCCTTTCCGTCAATATCGATTATTTTGACCTCTGCTGAATTGTGTGATTCATAATCATCTTGAGCGCCATCTGAATTACGGATTTCGGCTATCTCACCTTTGTCTATAATAATTGCTTTTCCTTGGGGAAATAACCATTTTTCATCTACCATGTCATGACCGACAATTGGTTCATTCGAATCGACATGAACTATTGGTCCACAGTTAATCAGAACGGTCCTCATAAATACCCCCAATAGGTGAGGGTTCAAGAATAATGGCTTGTTAGGATTGAATGGCGAGATGGCATGTGGACACTAGGAATAGAGTCAACCGCACACACTTTATCATTTGGTTTAGTGGACGACAACGGCATTCCATTTCCTTCATCATCAGCAACAATTCGACCGGAAAAAGGTGGGATTCATCCGCGAGAGGCTGCAGATCACCACAAAGACTGTGCGGCTGGTTTGCTTGCTCAATTACTTGATGATAATTCATTGTCTGCGGAAGACATTTCGGCTGTTGCCTATTCTCAAGGCCCCGGTTTAGGGCCTTGTCTGCGTATTGGTGCTGCAATTGCCAGGGGTTTGTCAGCTAAGCTTGATACTCCATTAATTGGTGTCAACCACTGTGTTGCCCATATAGAAATTGGCCGTCAGCAATGCGGATGCGACGATCCAGTTTTACTATATGTCTCGGGAGGCAATACGCAAGTTATTGCACGATTAGAAGGTAAGTACAGAGTTTTGGGGGAAACATTGGATATTGGTATTGGTAATATGTTAGATAAATTTGCTAGAGCTCAAGGAATCCCATTTCCAGGAGGCCCAGTAATCGAAAAGTTAGCCTCTGAATGGCTAACTGAGAACCCTGATTGTAACATGGAGGGTTTAGAGTTACCATATGCAGTTCGCGGAATGGATTTAGCCTTCTCTGGCGTACTTACTGCTGCATTAAGATTAGTTGAAAATGGTAAACCACTAGGAGCTGTTTGTTGGAGTCTACAGGAACATGTATTTTCAGCGTGTGTGGAAGTTGCTGAAAGAGCTCTAGCACATACAGGAAAGTCTGAGTTACTTTTGGGAGGAGGTGTTGCGTGCAATACTCGATTACGTACTATGTGTGATTTAATGTGCTTAGAAAGAGAGTCTTTTTCATACGCTCCGCCAAGAATGTATTGTATTGATAACGGCACCATGATTGCCATGCTCGGTTGGCTAGAACTGGGCGCTGGAAGGATTACAGAATTTGACTCGAGTGCCATAGATCAATATCTTCGCACTGACCAGACACCTATTATTTGGGCATAGTCCTAGCCAATGGTTTTAAGAGGCTTATTGTGAGGCCATAATGAGGGTAATTCAATGAATGGACGTAACAGGCGCCGAAAGGATGTTCCCTTCAACCCTTTTGCTCCAAATGCAATTGCTGATAGGAATCGGCGACAAGCAGAACGTGCGAAAGAAAAAAGACGACAGGATGCACAAAACGTAGCGGGAACTACTACTCCTGCTGCTAATGACAATTCAGGCAACAAATCACTTGATGAATTGAGGAAAAAGGCTCAACAAAAATTAGGTGTTGAAGAACCAAAAGTCATAGTTGAACCTGTAGTACAAGAAACGGTAGTTGAGGCAGTAAAACCAACTCCGGTAAAAGAGGCAGTAATTGAGGAACCAAAAACAATAGAAGTTACTGAATCTAAAGAAGAAATAATAGAAGAAATTATACCAGTAATTACTCAAAATTCTGAAGAAGATTTGGCTCCAAAAATAATAAAACCTTCGCGCAATGAACGTCTAGCAGAATTAAAGCGTAAATCACAACAATCTAAAGATAACGCGAAAGCTAGAAAAGCCTCCCTTCAAACCGAAAGTGTCAATGTTAGTGATGGATTATTGAACAATACTGACGGCAATCCAGAAACAGAAGTTAGCGTAGACAGAATTAACCCTAATAATTCATTGATATCCGACGAAATAAATATCAATGTTTTCAAAACTATCCAATCTGTTGACAAAAAATCTGCTGGAATATCTAAGAAAAAGCGTAAATCTAGGCGTATTGATAAGAAGGGCGGCGGCAGACAGAGAATGGAAAAGAAAATCAAGAAAGAAAAGATTCTCGAATTCAAATATGTCGCCAGAAATATTTTAGACAACCCAGATGTACCTGAAGAACATAGATCTAATATTCTTGGCCAAATCATAGCCAAGGGTGAAAGAATAAGCATCGAAGCTGCTCTTGAATTTATCGAACAGAAAAATCTTGAACTTATTTTAACAGATGAAATATCTGATAAATTAAAAAGTGAAATAAAAAGTATTACAACAAGGAGATGAGAAATATATGATAATTAAAGAAAATACCATAACAAGCGTACATTATACAGGGACATTGCCAGAATCAGGAGAAACTTTTGATTCCAGTGAAGGCCGTGAGCCATTAACATTCCTTGTTGGTCATGGCCAAATGATTCCAGGTTTTGAAGCCGAATTGATGGGTGCAAAAGTTGGCGACAAAAAGACCTTCACCCTTTCACCAGACAAAGCTTACGGTCCAAGAGACGATGCTGCATTGCTACAAATTCCTCGAGCACAATTTGCCCAATTAGAAGAGCAAACAAAATTAGAGATCGGGTTTCAATTAGTTGCACAAATGCCACATGGACCTGCTCCTTTCACTGTTACAGAACTGTCGGAAGAATTTGTTTCAGCAGATTTTAATCATGCATTAGCAGGTAAAGAATTAACCTTTTCTGTAGAAGTAATCGACATAAGAGCGGCTACAGAAGATGAAGCAGCGCATGGGCACATACACCCAACAGAACAACCAAAAAAAGAAGGTAAATCTGATGGTTGTAATAATGATGGATGCTGCTAATTATAGTAGTGTTGATGTATCTCCATTGTATGGTTAAATCATGGCAGGCCAAAGGAAAGACCATTGGAAAACCCTTTCCGGCATAGACATAACCCCCAAATCAGGCCCTTCTAACGCAGAATCTGCAGGTCAGCCTCCTTATACGCGCGGCATACATGACACAATGTATCGATCAAGATTGTGGACAATGCGGCAATATGCAGGTTTTTCGAGTGCTAAGGAAACCAATGAACGATTTAAGCTGCTCCTTGATAGAGGTCAAAAGGGTTTGTCGGTGGCATTCGACCTGCCTACGCAGTTAGGGCTAGATGCAGATGATGAATTATCATTGGGTGAAGTTGGCAAGGTTGGTGTTTCAATATCAACATTAGATGACATGCGAGAATTATTTTCTGGCATTCCCTTGGATAAGGTAAGTACGTCTATGACAATCAATGCTCCAGCAATAATTTTGTTAGCAATGTATATCATTGTAGCAGAAGAACAGGGCGTCGGCTCTAATCAAGTTAGAGGGACGATACAAAATGATATTCTTAAGGAATATATGGCACGAGGGACATATGTTTTCCCGCCTGAGGAAAGTATGCGTTTAATCACCGATATATTCTCTTATTGTGCTAAAGAAGTGCCTCTATGGAACACAATATCAATCTCTGGATACCATATAAGAGAAGCAGGTTGCACCGCTGTTCAAGAAGTAGCATTCACTTTATCCAGTGCATTAGATTACATTGATTCAGCATTGAAGCAGGGCCTAGATATCGATGACTTTGGCCCTAGATTATCATTCTTTTTTAATTGCCATAATGATTTCTTTGAAGAAGCAGCCAAATTTAGAGCCGCTAGAAGATTATGGCATGATTTAGTAGAAGCAAGATATTCCCCAAATAATCCTAAATCAAAAATGTTAAGATTTCATACCCAAGTTGCTGGGGTTAGCTTAACTGCACAACAGCCGCTTAACAATATTTCACGTGTAACTATACAAGCATTAGCAGCCGTATGTGGTGGTACTCAAAGCCTACACACCAACTCGTATGATGAAGCAATTGGTCTGCCGACAGAAGAAAGCGCGACTATTGCTTTGAGGACACAACAAATAATTGCTGAAGAAAGCGGTGCTGCAGATGTAGTCGACCCGCTTGGAGGCTCTTATTATGTCGAGGATTTAACAAACAAAATATATGACTCAGCAATGGATTTGATAAAACAAATCGATAGCATGGGTGGAGCTATGTCTGCAATCAAGGATGGCTGGCAACAAAGACAAATTCACAATTCGGCATATTCGCACTTGCAAGATGTTGAATCTGGCAAAAGAAAGATTGTTGGTGTTAACTATGCTAAAATGGATAACGAACCACCAATCTCGGCATTGAATCTGGCTGGTAATTTAGGAGATATACAAACTGCAAAATTAGCTGAATGGAGGGCTAATCGTGACCAAGATAAGGTTCTATTTTCACTTAATGCTATCAAATCTGCTGCAATTAACAAAACTAATTTATTCCCAATTATAATCAATGCTGTTAGAAACAACTGTACTTTAGGCGAAATAATGAATGCAATGAAAGATGAGTTTGGAACTTGGATGGCCCCTAGTGGGTTTTAGGTGATAATATGGTTAGAATTAGATTAGACCACATTGGTATTGCAGTTAATGATTTAGAAGAAGGTCAACATTTCTGGAAATTATTAGGTATGATTCCAGAGTTGGAAGATGAACATGTAGAAGATCAAGGAGTAATTACCAGATTTATACCCATCTCCACCGAAGAACACCAAAAACCAGCGATGATTGAATTATTATATCCAACCGCAAAGGATACACCAATTGGCAAGTTTATTGATCGGCGAGGTATAGGCGTTCAACAATTATGTTTTCAGGTTGATGACATATATTCTATGATTACCCATCTAGAAAATTCCGGCATCACCATGATCGATAGAGTGCCCAGAAAAGGTTCTAAAGGTTGCTTAATTGCTTTTGTGCACCCTAAGTCAACTGGGGGAGTTTTAGTCGAGTTATCTCAGTAGAATTATCGCAATTATCATAATCTTTCATAGTAAGTTGGAAACCATGCGAACCTGTGTTGACCAACTTATGGCCCTTTCTCACATTGATGGACCAAGATTGAAATCAGAAGCAGAGTTCATCAGCAAGAGATTGGAATCTCTAAAATATAATGGGAAAATCACCAACGATGCGTTTTTAGATGCAGGTTCAATTCAAGGCGCATTCGAAATGATTGCCAATTTAATCGACATGGGTGTTTCTCAAACTGAAATTTTTTCCCAAATTAAACAACAATTGGCAAGGGCAAGGAAACTAGAAACAAAATACCCCGGGTTAAATCTAGCCATAGAGTCTGGAAGGGCTAGTTGAGCAGTATGCCACTTGAATCTCTGTTAACGGTATCCAATGTTTTCAAAAACTTTGGTGATGTTATCGCACTTGATGGTGTATCGCTCGAGATTAATTCTGGTGAAATCGTTGGCCTAGTTGGCAGCAATGGCGCAGGTAAAACTACGCTACTACGTCTCATGTCTGGAGTATATCGGCCATCTAAAGGGTCAGTCACCCTAGCGGATGGCAACCAAGTTCATAATATGAGAAATACGTTAGGTGTTGTACCAGAGTCTACGGGTTTGTACTCGCGATTAACTGCCTGGGAAAATATCAGATATCACAGTAGATTATACGGGGTATCGGATGATATCTCATGGAAAAGAACGCTTAAATTCGCTGAGAGCTTAGAAATGGAAGATAATTTATCAAGATATACTAGGGGGTTTTCTCGCGGCATGCGACAAAAAACTGCGCTGTTGCGCGCATTAGCTCATGGGCCAAGAGTCCTCCTACTAGATGAGCCAACAGCGGGATTGGACATTACCAGTGCACGAACTGTTAGGTCATTGGTAAAACAAGTCCGTAATGAAGGGGGGACAGTTATTTATTCAACTCACCAATTGTATGAGGCTCAGCAAGTTTGTGATAGAATAATTATAATTCATAATGGCGTTATTAAGGCAGATGGATCACCTGATGAGTTAATGTCCACAACTGATTGTTCTTCATTAGAGGAAGCTTACGTACATTTGACGCAAGAGAAGGCACGAATGAGATTTGAAGACAAAAAATCAGATGGCTCATTGGGTAAGCTTTGGAATAAACTGTTCAAGCCTAAACTGCCTCAAGGTATTAATTTGCAAGGAGTTGACGAAGATGAGTAATTCCTTTCACAGAGTAAAAACGATAGCAAAAAAGGAAGTTATCGAATTTGTTAGAGATTGGAGAACTATAGTTGCAATAATCATTATTCCAATTTTGATGTTTCCGGTGTTATTTATTGTGTTTCCAATATTATTAGAATCAGAAGCAGCAGAACTGGATTCCCGGATAATTGAAATTGAAGTCCAAGGTGAACAATTTCCAGAACAATTAATTGAACAATTTAATTATTCAACAACAGAAATCACCTTTCAAAATATAACTTTTAATGAATCATTATCCATTCCTGGTGATGATTTTGATCGAGTTAGAAACATGGAGCTTGATGCCGTGCTGAGGCTCAATAAGAGCGGAGAAATTTGGTATTACTCGATAATATATCTATCCACATCAGAGGGCTCAACCGAAGCTAGAAGTCGAATTATTGAATCTTTGATTAATTGGGAGGCAAATCTTACCGAAGTAAAAATAGTTGAAGGTGGACTAGATGTTGATTCCACATTAGACCCTTTGAGGTATGATGGAGATATCTCAAAATCTGATGTAGCTACAGAGGGGGAACAAGCCGGATTGATTTTGTCGCTATTTATACCCCTAGTTTTAGCCATATGGACATTTTCTAGCGCCATCCAACCGTCCATAGATATGACGGCAGGAGAAAGAGAGCGTGGCACTCTAGAGGCTTTACTTGGGCTTCCTTGCACACGTAATGAATTGTTAATGGGCAAGTGGCTGGGTGTTGCATCAATTACTGGAGTTGGGGTAATGCTACAAATTGTGGGTCTATTATTCGCTATTGGTTATCTAGCTACATCGGACTTTATCGGAATACCAGATTTATCTGCCCCAGCAATAATACTAATTATTGTTTCAATAATGCTTTTCGCAATAATGGTTGTGGCTCTTGAATTAGCCTTAGCCATGCGTTCTCACAGTGTAAAAGAGGCTGGATCTATACTTGGCCCGGCGATAATTTTGATCATATTCCCAGCTCTATTTACTCAAGTGATTAACTTAGATGGAATCGAGTCGTTTTGGTTTTCGATTCCAGTAATTAATGTATTATTGGCACTAAGGGAGTTATTATTGGATAGGGTTATTATTGAACACGTGCTAATTTGGTCATTAACCTCAGTGTTCTATGCGGCATTAGCAGCGCTATATGCGGCAAGGCAATTTAAGCGAGAAGATATAGTGACAACCTTGTCATGAGAAAGCAATAAGAGCATCCCTGACGATGTCGATAATTAAATCAATTTCTTCTGAGGTGATTCTGAAGTGAGGTGTAAATCTCAAAGCATTGTGACCACCGTGTATGACACCTAGACCTCTTCTTCTGCACCATGGTTCAACAGCATCAAAGCCTACTACTGGGAATTTACTTGGTTCTAATTCAGCACTTAGCAATAATCCAGTGCCTTGTACCTTGGTTATAGTACCTGGCAATTCCTCTGCCAGCAGATTTAATTTATCGACGAATTCCTTGCCTCTATTTTTTATGTTTTGGCGTAGTTCTGGAGTGATTTGTTCTAATACTGCAACTGCTGTTTCCAGCGCTCTAGGGTTAGTGGTCATGGTATTTCCATAAATACCAACTACATACATAGAGGCTGATCTTTCATTCATTCCCAAAACTGAGAGTGGGTACTGACCAGCATTAATGGCCTTGGACCAGGTTTCTAGGTCAGGAACCTCAGCGTCCTGGAATCCATCATAATCGATTACCGACAAACAACCTTGGCCCCTAATACCAGCTTGTATTGAGTCTACGAGTAACATTGAGTCATGTTGGTTAGTTAGTCTTCTAGCAGCATCATAAAACTCACGTGAAACACACAATCCTGGATTTCCTTCTCCTTGGATTGGCTCGATTGCAACCAATTCAATGAAGAATTTCTCATCAATTGAGCGTTGAAATATTGCTTCAAGAGCATCAGGGTCGTTTGCTGGAACCAGAATCAGATTATCCCTATTTTGAAATGTTGCAAGATTCTTATCGTAGCCATTTTTACACGAGTGGGAAATTTGCGCTGGTCTGTCGGTACGGCCATGAAAACTTCTTTCTACAGACACCATTTTGATAGGATAACCTTCGTACTTTCCACCTGGCCCAGTATGGTTGTTTGCGTTAATATCTGCAATCCTTAACGCTACTGTCATGGATTCAGAACCACTATTCATGCAAATAAATTTAGTAAACGGACAATGTCCTCTAGTGTGGCCTAACTCTGCTTTCAATGATTCTGCTAGCCTACTATGGCTAAATGACGGAGTCATTACATTAGCCATTACCCAATTTTGTGACATTGCGTTAATTACTGATGATGGTCCATGTCCAGCACCTAACATACCATAGCCGCCGTTGTCATGAATTACTGCGCCGTGAGATGATATTATCCAAGGGCCTCGAGCAGAAAGAGCAACATATGGATTAACGGTTGCAGGAGCATAGAAGTTTACGTAATCTGCTTGTAATAACTCAACTAAAGACTGTTCATCTTGGTGCATAATGTGAGTCCCAAGGCGATTTGTCAGGTCATTATGCATCATTGAGGCTTCATGTATTGCATCAAAAAGATTAGAATCTAATTTACAAAATCTCATAATGTTGGCATCAGATAATCCGACTGTATCCATTTTGCCAGAATTATCTCTAATCCCATGTAGCAAACTAAGTGCCTCTTCCCCCTTACTAACAGCCTTCATCATACACTGTGCATTCGTGGCGCTTCTTCAACATTCGCTATTATTTTCTAATAAATAATCAATAATCGACAAGTAATATTCTTAGAGTATTACTATAGGAATACTTATACTGGCTATGATTCTGGCAACGATATGCCTAAAATCTCGCTTGACATGCCTGCAGAAGTCCTAAGCGACTTGAAACGACATGTTGGCGATGATAAAAAGTTCATCAGTGTTGCTGATGCGGTTAGGACTGCGTGTAGGAAATTATTAGATCAGTTAGACGAAATCGATTTACGAAATGGGAGAGTATGATAATGAAAACAACGAGAAATGAAGCCATATCGGCGGTTAAAACCCTCCTAGGATATCTTGAGGATGATGTAGAGAGGGAAGGTCTGTTCAATACACCAACTCGCGTAATCGATTCTTGGTTAGAAATTTTTGCTGGTTATGAAATGAGTCCTTCGGAGATTCTAAGTTCAACTTTTAACGGCGAGGGATATGATGGGATTGTATTACTGAAGGATATAGAATTTCATTCCACTTGTGAACATCACCTTCAACCATTCAACGGTAAAGCGCACGTTGCATATATTCCAGTAGAAAGGATAGTAGGGATTTCAAAACTTTCACGGATTGTTGATTTACATGCACGCAGATTGCAAAACCAAGAACGGATCACGAAGGGTATTGCAGACGATTTGGAAACTCACCTAAAACCTCTAGGTTGCGCTGTAATTATCGAGGCATCACATGGATGCATGAGGTGCCGGGGTGTTAAACAGCAAAATGCCATTATGTCTACTTCTGCCATGAAAGGAGTATTTTTTGATAATGCCGAAGCTAGGCAAGAATTATTCCAACTGATAAAAAATTGAGGTGAAGAATTGTTAGATTGTGGTATTTCTGGGAGTCAACGTGTTGATAGTCCCAATGATTTATCTCAGGTATACGATATTGTCGAAATATTTCATTCTGTCCAAGGAGAAGGTGCTAGAGCAGGAATACCTCATGTCTTTATCCGTTTTGGAAACTGTAACTTGCGCTGTGAATGGTGTGATACTGATTTTTTGAAATATGATAAAATGAGTTGTATGGATATATTATCCGAAGTATTCAAGTTTGATTGTAAAAATATAATCTTTACGGGTGGGGAACCTATGATTAATGATTTATGGCCTATACAACGCCTGCTGAAAGCGAGAGGTTATCACATATCGATAGAAACTAATGGTACAATAGCAATTCCTGATGGTTTGATTGACTGGATATGTGTTTCGCCAAAAGATCAAATCTACACAAATGTCAAAATTAAACAACGTCATGGTGATGAATTAAAATGCGTATATTTAGGCCAAGACCTTGCTATGTATGACGACTTAATTCAAGGTTTTCAACATCTATACTTGCAACCATGCTACTTTGATGACAAATCAGTTGAATGGAACGGTAAGAATTTTGCGTTGACCGAATCCATAGTTAAGGAAAATAATGCTTGGCGTCTATCTCTACAAACACATAAATGGATGGGGATAGATTGACCAAGATTGCGGTTATGGCATTTAGTGGTGGCATGGATTCTACATCCTTATTGCTTAGATTGCTAAGAGAATCTTACCAAGTATATACTATTGGATTTAATTATGGCCAAAAGCACATCGTAGAACTAGATAGAGCACAACAAAATATCGAGTATTTGAAGAAATCCGGATATGTTGTTGAACACAAAACTGTTGATTTGTCTAGTATAATGTCTATGTTTACCGGCTCATTAACATCTGGGGAAAAAATTCCTGAAGGTCATTACGAACAAGACCAAATGAAATCTACTGTCGTACCTAATCGTAATGCGATTTTCGCATCAATAATTTATGGTTATGCATTAAGCAAAAGTAATCAATATTCCAGTGATGTAAGTATTTCACTTGGAGTCCACTCGGGAGACCATGCAATTTATCCTGACTGTCGGCCAGAATTTTACCAAGTGCTTAATCATGCTTTTACTATAGGTAACTGGGATAGCGAAAGAATACATCTAGAATTACCATATATCGATGGTGATAAAATATCAATACTACAGGACGCGCTAATCTCTTGTGAACAATTATCCTTAGATTTTGATACTGTTTTTGCTAACACAAATACCTCATATGAACCCGATGAACTTGGTCGTAGTTCAGGTAAAACTGGTTCAGACATTGAACGAATCTTGGCATTCCACGCCATTGGTCGACACGACCCAGTTGAGTATCAAGAGTCGTGGGAAAGTACATTGCAACACGCATTAAAAATTGAACATGAGCATATGGACAAAATATACCGTGAAAAATTAACAAATTTGCAATACCAAGTAACGAGAAATTCAGCTACAGAACGAGCATTTACCGGGATATATGACAAGCATTTTGAGAGCGGGACATACTATTGTATCTGTTGTGGCCATCCATTGTTTGAATCTACTGGAAAATATAATTCGGGTTGTGGTTGGCCAGCTTTCCACAGTGAACACAATTCAGCAAGTATTTCTCGTATAGAGGATTATACCCACGGGATGATCAGAATAGAAGTTAGATGTTCAAAATGTGACGCACATTTGGGGCACGTATTCAATGATGGACCAAGAGAATATGGTGGAGAAAGATATTGTATAAATTCAGCATCAATTGAGTTTAAGGAGTCGTGATTATATGGTTACTAGAATAAGAAGATACGTAGAAACTGATACT
>TARA_B100001093_G_scaffold152376_1_pt1 | contig 13178 bp, 7 predicted proteins | sample TARA_B100001093 | Tara Oceans TARA_B100001093 (sample SAMEA2623116) | marine metagenome | biome: marine biome (ENVO:00000447); feature: surface water layer (ENVO:00002042); material: "saline water (ENVO:00002010), including plankton (ENVO:xxxxxxxx)" | depth 5 m
AACTGATACATCTACTCCAACTCAAACTGATACATCTACTCCAACTCCAACTCAAACTGATACATCTACTCCAACTCAAACTGATACACCTACTCCAACTCAAACGGAAACACCTACTCCAACTCAAACTGATACACCTACTCCAACTCAAACTGATACATCTACTCCAACTCAAACTGATACATCTACTGACACACAAACTCCAACACCAACCGAAACACCAACTCCTAAGTCAACTCCTACACCTACACCAATTCCACAATATGAGTTAGAAACTTCGGCCGACACAATAAATGAAGGAGATGCTTTAGTCGTTACACTTAAGACAATTAATGTTCCGAGTGGGACTAAAGTGGGTTACGCAATGTCCAATCCAGATGATTTTGGAGAAACATTTACTGGTGAATTTATTGTATCACAAAGTGGTAACACCTCTATTACATTTTCACCAATAGAAGACTATAAGACAGAAGGTACAGAAACACTCATTTTGGAACTCATAAGTTCAAGTATAGGTGGCAATCAATGGCAAAAAATTAGAATTTCGGTAGAAATAAATGATACATCAGTTCCACCAATTTATGAACTAGAGGCTTCTTCACTGGAAATAAATGAAGGTTCGGACGTCACAATAACATTGAAAACTATTAATGTTCCAGTTGGTACAGACGTGAGTTATGTAGTTACAAATAGAGATGATCTTGGATTATTAAATTTAGTTGGTAGTTTTATAATTGGTGAAGACGGAATGGCGCAAGCATCGTTTACACCAGTTGAAGATTTTGAGCTAGAGGGAATTGAAACTTTTATACTAGAATTAGCAGGTTCAAGTACTGGACGAAATGAATGGAAAAATGTAAACATAGAGATTTCAATAATTGATACATCAGTCCCAACACCAACTCCAACTGATACACCAACAGAAACACCTACACAGACTACGACACAAACTCCAACGGAAACTCCAACACCTACACCTACAGAAACTCCAACCGAGACACCAACACCTGAGCAAACACCAACTCCAACACCTACACCTACAGAAACTCCAACCGAGACACAAACACCAACTCCAACCGATACACCAACAGAGACACCGACCGATACACAAACAGAAACTCCAACAGAAACTCCAACCGATACACCAACAGAAACACCAACAGAAACTCCAACAGATACACCAACAGAAACTCCAACTCCTGAGCAAACACCAACTCCAACCGATACACCAACAGAAACTCCAACAGAAACTCCAACAGAAACTCCAACTCAAACGCAAACTGAAACTATTACAACCGAACCATTGCAAGTAAAATTATATTTAGTTCCAAATTCAGATAACTCTGATCCATACACTCTCACTCAAGATGATTTAGATGGAGATTTAAACCAAACTATTTTGGAATATACAAGTGGTGACGAAATATCAACAAGCCTGCAATCAGTGTTTTTAATATCAGCAGAAGAACTTTGCTATAGTGCAATAATTCAGTTCTCTGATTACGAGACTGACTCTTACACTTTACCGTTGATAGGTAGATTCAACGAAGAATATTATTACAGTGTTCCATACAAAAGAATAAAAAGCATTGAAATAACCATTTGTTAAATAATTTAATATTATCATTGAATAATTGGAATTTATTTGTTACCATAAAGTTATGGAAAATAATCAATGTAAAATTACCGATGACGAAAAAAATGAATTGGTAGAGTTAAACGCAGAATATCAAAATTTGCTTTTATCTATGGGCGAACTAAATGTTGAAGAACTTAGTTTGAAAACACAACTCAAATCTGTAAAACAAACAAAGAAAAAATACAAAGAATCTTTGATACAATTTAAAAATAAAGAGAAAATTTTCTCGGATAGACTAACAAAGAAATATGGTGTGGGAGATTTGGATATTTCTTCTGGAATATATGTTAAAAGTTAGTATTTTAGATAAATATTAAATTTTGGAATTTTTTGACTATATTTATTTTAAAAGTTTCATTTTTAACCATTAACAACTCAATATAGGAGAAACCCAAAGATGGCAGAACGTATAGTAAGTCCGGCAGTATTCACCAATGAAATAGATTCAACTTTCTTGGTTGAAGGAATTTCTGCGATAGGTGGAGCAATTGTGGGTCCTTTCACAAAAGGTCCAGCATATTCACCAACGATTGTAACAAGTATTAACGAATTAGAAGCACTCTTCGGTGTTCCTCAAGGTATTTATTACCAACCATTCACCGCACGTGAATATCTTCTTCAACAAGGAGTAGTCACAATCGTGAGAACTGGAGCATTAGAAGGATGGTACAATTCACAAGCACTCGCAATTAAAGCAGAATATGTCACTGCGAGTCTCGACGAAGCAAATATTGCTGAAGGAGATATTCCAAAAGAAGCAGTAATCGGTGTCTTGGCAAACACTTTAAAAGAAAAGAATGACGATGGATCGTTGATCTTAAAAGAAAACTTGGCATCACCGAGAGATACAAGTGTTGGTTTTTACGGATCATATTTACAAGATTCAGAAGGAAACCAAGTCACAGAACTTGAAATGAGTGCTGAAAGCACATCGGGTCAATTAGTATTAAGACAAGTATTTAATGAACAAGATAGTGCAACAAGCAACAATCAACTTGAACCAACTGAGTTAGGTTCTTTTACATTTAGTGTTGATCCATCTTCACCTGATAGTTTACAAAATATATTTGGACGAGCACCACAAAGAAATGTAAAACCTGCATATTTTGAATCATACTTTGAAAGTACACAACAAGAAATTTTTAATCTTATGAAACCCGTTGCTGAAGGTGGTGCGAATGCTAAGTATAAAATTACTATCGAGTTAAGTGATGATTTCTTAAACTTTTCCGCACAACTTGAAGATGCAGATGGAGACGGATATCTTAATTATCAAGATTCTGATTATTCATATCCTGCATATGATGGTGCTGGATTAGGTGAACACGCTTGTCGTCCTGCTAAAACTCCTTACATTATGTCACAAGAAATTAGTGGTTCACGATATGAACTATTTAGATTCTGCACAAGAAGTTTCGGTGGAGCTGCAAATCGTGAAGTAAAAGTTGGTATTTACAATGTTAAAACACCTGGAACTTTAGATGGTACTGATTATGGATCATTTAGTATAATAGTTCGTGGTTTTGGTGACAACGATAAAACTCAAGACGTTATAGAAGACTTTAGAGATGTAACACTTGATCCTTTGAGTCCAAGATATCTTCCACGTGTTGTTGGTGATCGTTACACATACATCAACAATATGGGTAAGATTATTGAACGAGGTGATTACGCAAACGGAAGTGATTGGGTGCGTGTTGAAATGCCAAAGGATAGTGTTGCACCAACGCAATGTATGCCATATGGACATACCGCATACCAATGTCCAATTGGTGTACTAGATTTACCAGAACCAAAGTATTCATACGCATCACAATACTCAAGAGTGCCAAAAAGATATTTCAATGGAGCAGTCTTCAATGAAGATTCACCAGACGGAGTTCTCAAAATGCCAGAATGGAGTAAAGATACTACTGAATTATTTGCACCAATACCTGAGAATGCAGGACACGCCGGTTCCGGATTTTTCATGGATAAATCAGGTTTAATTGAGATGGACATTGATGGAGTTATTCAATCAGAAACATTTGTTCCAATTCCAACTGTACCATCAAGTGCAAGTGAAGAATCAGATGCACGTGGTCAACGTAGATTCTTAGTTGGTTTCCAAGGTGGAGAAGACGGACAATCTCCGGTTCTTCCAATTATGCTTGGTGACAACATTCGTGCCGACAATGTACAAGGAATGGATTGTAGTAAAAGATTCTCTTCCGGAACACAGGGATATGAACGAGCATTTAAAGCATTAAGCAACCAAGATGAATTTGATATCAACTTGCTTGTTACACCTGGCCTTACATTAGATTTACACAGAAGTGTAATCAATATGGGTGTTGATTTATGTGAAACACGGGAAGATTGTTTTTACATTCTTGATTGTGTTCAAGCAAACGGACAACCTGGATTAGTAGACGAAGCAGTATTACAAGCATCAACAATTGATAGTAATTACGCTGCAACTTATTATCCTTGGGTTAAAATTATTGATCCTGCGACTAACGCACTTCAACCTTTTCCACCAAGTGCTATTATGCCAGCAGTTTTTGCTTCCAATGATAAAACCGCTGCTGAGTGGTTTGCACCTGCCGGTTTGAACCGTGGTGGACTTGAAGGAGCAGTAAGTGTGCTTGATCGTCTTACATTCGCAGAAAGAGATACTTTATACGAAGGTAAGGTCAACCCAATTGCTCAGTTTCCTGGTCAAGGTATTGTTGCTTTCGGACAAAAGACACTTCAAAGACGAGCATCTGCACTTGATAGGATCAATGTAAGACGTCTCTTGATTACTCTTAAGAAGTTTATCGCAAGTACATCACGTTATTTGCTGTTTGAACAAAACACCGCTGCAACCCGTAATAAGTTCTTGGCAATTGTCAATCCTTACTTAGAAGCAGTTCAGCAACGTCAAGGTTTGTATGCGTTCAATGTTATTATGGACGAATCAAACAACACACCTGACTTGATTGATAGAAATATCCTTTACGGACAAATCTTCTTGCAACCAGCACGTGCGGTTGAGTTTATCATACTAGACTTCAATCTCCAAGCAACTGGTGCATCATTTGGGTAAGAAAAAAAATTACAATTAAAAAAACAAAAAACCCTTCTTCGGAAGGGTTTTTTTGTAGATATATATTTATAGTAGTATGAATCAAAGTTTGACAGACATAGTAATTGAAATTCAATACAAAGAATTTGTAACTTTTGTACATGAACACAAATTGACAGAAGAAACTCATTCACTAAACGAAATTATCATTCCCGGTAAGTTAAAAAAAGTTTGGGGATTTATTACAGACTTGAAAGAAAAACTTTCAGTTAAAGTTACTGACTTAATAAAATTATTTATGGATAAACTTGTTTTTAAATTTTTTGCGAAAATAAAATTTAGTATGAGTTATTTGTTCAAACTTGTCAAAAAAGGATTCAAAGCATATAAAGAAGTAATAAAAGCAATCGGAGAATATGTAGCAAGCACAAAAGTAGGAAAGTGGACCGAAGAAAAATTGAAAGCATTGGATGCATTTTTAGCAAAACATCCGAGAACCAAGAAGATTGCTGGATTGGCAGTCGCAGGTATACTTGTTTATATTTGGTTGAACATGACATTCACAGGTAACGCAGACTATGACTTTGATATGGGAGATATGATAATGGCACTTGGTGGTGGATTCACATTATCAAAGTTATTTGCAGGACCTGAGGGAATGGCGTTATTAACACTGTTTGCAACTGGTATGATAGGTTTATCATTTCCGTGGCCAGGACCACAACATATGCAGTTTGTAGGTGCAGTATTATACGGTTCAGCAAAAATAGTAGGAAAAAAACTAACAAAGAACAAAAATAAATAAATATATTTTTTAGTTATTGGATATTTATCTATGTGTTTTGTAATAAAAACAACTTTTCAAAAAACTAACCAATATTTATTTCTAAGAAATACAACCTAAAAAATTTGGAGAATTAACAATGGCAGAAGTAATAGATGTAAACGAAATGTTCTTTACGGCATTTGAACCTAAAACGGCTAATAGATTTATCATGTATATGGATGGTCTTCCTGCGTATCTTATCAAAGGAGTAACTCGTCCTAACCTTAATATTGATCCTGTGACAATTGATCACATCAATATCAAACGTAAACTAAGAGGTGGTAAAGCCGAATGGCAAGATATCACAATGACACTTTATGATCCAGTAGTTCCAAGTGCATCACAGGCTGCAATGGAATGGATTCGTCTTTCCCACGAATCTGTGACTGGTAGAAATGGTTACGCTGACTTTTACAAAAAAGACATGACAATTAACTTGTTAGGACCTGTTGGTGACAAAGTAGAAGAATGGACAATTAAGGGTGCATTCTGTACCGCAGTTGACTTCGGAACATTAGATTGGTCAACAGGTGATCCTTTAAATGTTAATCTCACCGTTGCGTATGACTACGCAATTCTTCAATACTAAAAAATTATTAACATTGTTGTATTTTAAAGAAAACTCCCCATGTGGGGAGTTTTTTTTTGTATAAGTATATATTTATTTGAAATGAAATCTGAAAAACTTAAAAACGAAATACTTTCATTATTCAATGAAATTGAGAATGAAAAAAAAGCAGAACTACAAGTTGAAGGACTAAGTGCCATATATAATAAAGTTGCAAAGTTTTTGTTAAAGCAAGTAAAAGCAGGTAAACTTACAAGAGATTATGATATAAGCCCAACAGATGGTCGTATGGTATTTAGAACTGGTAGTGGTAAGAAAATCGTGTTCAAAGATATGAAATTAGGCGTTACTGCAAACAAAACTTGGAAAGGTAAAAAAGATAGTGAGTTTTTCAGTTACAATGACCACAAAAAAATGTTAGATTTTGCTCTTGCTGATATTTAATAAAGTTTTCTTTATTTAATAAAAAAATTTAGTTCTTGTATATGTATATATATTGGTATATATTATACTAATATTTTAAAAAAGGTTATAATTTTATGGAAAACGAAGACAGTATAAAAATTCCCGATGAAGTTCGTCAGGCAATGAAAACCGATGGACCTACTCCAAGTGCAAGTGAAACAAAACAAGCAAGAAACAATGATTCAACTGCATTTCAGCAAACAGACACAATTCAAAAAACTGAGTATCCAAGTGAGGTTGTAGATTTACCAAGTAAAGGTTGGTTTTATGATCAAGCAAGTCCACTTGCAAGTGGTAGAGTTGATGTCAAGTACATGACTGCAAAAGAAGAGGATATTCTTACGAGTCAAAATCTTATTAAAAAAGGAATTGTGCTTGATAAACTTCTTGAGCAACTTATTATTTCACCTGGTGTAAAGTTAGATGATATTTTGGTAGGAGATAAAAATGCAATATTTATCGCAGCTCGTGTTCTTGCATATGGAAAAGAATATAAGATTAAGTTTAAAGACCCATCCACCGGTGACGATGTAGAAGATACAATTGATCTTACTCAATTAAATCCACGAGAAATAAACTTTGAAAATTTCAATCGTGGTGATAATATTTTTGAATATACATTGCCACATAGTGAACGTGTTCTTCATTGGAAGTTGTTAACACACCAAGATGAACAAGCAATTGATGCTGAGCTGAAAGGTCTTAAGAAGTTTACAAAAAATAAAAACCAAACATCAGAAGTAACAACCCGTTTAAAGTATGTAATTAAGGCATTAGACGGAGACGATGATCGTGCTAAAATCAAAAGTTTTGTTGATAAAGAATTACTCGCACGTGATAGTTTGGCATTTCGTGAACATATCAAAGAAAATACACCAGACTTAGATATGACATTTAACTTTGAGTCGGAAGACACCGGTTATACAGAAAGGATGACGATCCCATTAGGGGTCGACTTTTTTTACCCTTCCACCGGAGTATAGAATAAGTCTCCACGAAGAGATTTTTAATCTCTGCTATTACAGTGAAGGTGCTTTTAATCAAAGCATAGTATACAATATGCCGATTTATCTGCGTAGGTTTTATTCAAAGAAATTGTTGGATGTTAAAACAAAAGAGAATGAACAAGTAAAAGCTCAACAAGCAAAAGCAAAAACAAGTTCATCCGCACCACGATCAAGACCATCATTTAGGTAGTTGTTTTTCCATATAAATTCCCACGGACATATATTTATACATGGATATATGTACACTCTCAGGAATTAAAATATGGAAAAAAATAAAAACTCTAATAAATTGTCTTTAAATGAAGAGCATTTAATCAACGAATTCATTGGAAAACTTGCTACTGCGATTTTTAATAGCAAAGCAAAAAAGTTGTCGAAAAAAGCATTTGGTGATCCACGATTAACTAAAGTATTTGACAAGTATGTTGAAGATACAAAAAAGTTTAAAGCAGAACTAAAACGTCTTGGTCTTTCAAGTCGTGAAGATTTAAAAAATGCTATAAACAAAAATCCAAGACTCAAACCATTTGTTGATGTATAATATTTAACTTATGGATATTATAGACGTAAACGATTTTACAAACCAACTGCAAAAGTCGGTGAAAGATAATCTTACGCCTGAATTAACAAAAGTAAATGATCTTACAAAAGAATTTCAAAATTCTGTAATAGAAGGAAACTGGAGTGTTGCAATAGATTTAGTAGGAAGTGACAAAGTAAAACAAATTAATACCGAACTCACAAGCAGTAGTGCATATTTTGAAAAAATAAAAAGTGAAGCAACACTACTCGGTGAGCAATTAAATAAAGCAGTTGGTTCAAACGAATTAAATAATATCATTTCTGATAAACAACTTGATTTAACTCAAAGAATTGCAAATGCAGGTAATTTAATCAAAGAATCAAACGAACAAACAATACCATCACTTCAAACGCAAATTCAACAAGAACAAACAAAGTTATCGTTACTTAATTTAAATGATTCTAATTATATCTCTCAGTTAGAAACTGTAAAACAATTAGAAGAATCTCTTGTACAGGAAAACACACGAACCGCAGATTTAATTGGTCAGCAACAAGGACTTATAAACTTAAAAGATATAGAGTTGCAAAAATTCAAAGATATAGTTGATAATGGAGGTGTTATGTCGGATATATACACAAAGTTGGGTCGGCATAGCAATGAATTGGTAAAATCATCTGAACAAAATTTAAAAATAAACATGGATTTGAGGGATGTAATGTCTGAAATGGGCAACAATCAAAAAGAACTTATTGAAGGAGCAAAAGATGTTATAGATGAGTATACCGATGGACTTGATAAAATTGGCAAAGGTATAACAGACGCATTTGCGTCTTTACCATTGGTTGGTGGAATGCTATCTGCAATGGTAAAAGGACCACTTGAAGAAGCAACTAAAACTGCACAAGAAAAACTAAGATCGGCTTTGATTAATTCCGGTGATGCTACACAAGCACTTACAGACGGAATGTCAGCATTTGGTTCGGGTATAGCAAATATTGGAAAATCTATTGCAGGTCTTTTACTTAATCCAATATTTTTGATAGTAGCAGCGTTTGGAGCATTTTTGATGTTGCTAAAAAGTGCATACGATGAAATGGGTAAAATTGAGGAAGCAGGAAGAGAGTTTAGATTTTCTATAGGAGCATCTGCTCAATCAACATTAAGAATACGAGATATTATAGAACAAACAAGAGACGAATTTACTAGATTCGGAATTGGAGTTGAAGAAGCAACAAAATCTGCAATCGCTCTAGGAGATGTTTTTGCAAGTAACGATTTTATTCAAAAAGAAACAGTGCAAACCGTTGCTATGCTAGATGAAGCATTTGGTATAGCAGCTGAAACAAGTGCACAAGCAATTGATAATTTGATGAAAATGGGAGCATCATCTGCTCAAGACGCAACCAAAAATATCATGCATATGCAAAAACTTTCACAAAGATACGGAGTAAGTTTCGCAAAAGTTATGGATGATGTTGCGGGTGCAAGTGAAGAAGCATTGATATTCGCAGGTGGTTCTGCTAAAAACCTCGCAAAAGCAGCTGTAGAAGCAAGAAAGATGGGAGTATCCATTGAAGATATGGCAAGTGCAGCTGATCGTCTTTTAGATTTTGAAAGTAGTATTAATTCTCAAATGCAAGCAAGTACAATGCTCGGAAGAAATCTTAATTTAAATCGTTTACGAGCTCTTGCAATGGAAGGTGATGCAAAGGGAATGGCAGAAGAACAATTAAAAATATTAGAACGACAAGGTGGTCTTCGTAATTTAAATCGTTTCCAACAAAAAGCAATTGCAGACGCAATGGGTACTGAATTAAGTACTTTATTGAAACTTGAATCAACTGAACGTCAACGTATACAAACGAACGACTTATTAAAACAACTTGCAGTTGATGGAGATAAAAATGCACAGAAAAGATTAGCAGAAATGAACAAGAAAGTCGAAGAATCTAAATTATCTGCAAAAGAGCAATTAAAAATAAAACTTGAAGAAAACCGCGTGGAAGAAGCAAACAAAGCAATTCAAGATGAAATGAATCAAGCAATGCTTGACTTGAAAACAACTTTACTTCCAATAGTAAAAGATTTAATGCCAACATTTTTAAATATCGCACAACTGCTTCCACCGATATTCGGAGCTATTTCAACTGCACTTGATTTTATTACGGCGCCGTTTCAATTAATTGTGGGATTACTAAATTCAATTCAAGATGGAGGAGAATCATTTACAAGTATGTTTACAGCAGACTTAGGAGGAATTACAAAACTAATTGTTGGTGTTGTTGGTGCGTTTATGATTGGTAAAAAATTACTAGATGGAATACCTAATATATTCACAAGCATAATTGATAAAATCAAAGGTGGTTTCGGAGGAATCATGGATATGGTTAAAAGTCTTGGTGACGGAATCGGTGGTGCGGTAAAAAAACTTGCTGAAGGATTTGGATCAGCACTTGGTTCTCTTGGAACAGGTATATCAAATATAGTAAAATCAATTGGAGAAGGAATTGCGGGACTAGCAAAAGGAATTGGAAAAGGAATTGCATCAATATTTGATGGAATTGCAAAAGGAATTAAATCACTTGTTAGTAGTTTAGGAAGTTTAAATCCTGCTAACATGGTTAAAGCCGCTGTCGGATTATTAGTATTAGCAGGTGCTTTGTTTGTTTCTGCAAAAGCATTTCAAGAATTTTCAAAAGTAAATTGGGAGGATATAGGTAAAGGAGTAGTAGGAATACTTGGACTTACGGCTATCGCATTATTATTATCCAAAGCATCAGCATCTATGATACAAGGAGCAATTGCCGTTGCTCTTCTTGGTGTAGCATTAATTCCAGCTGCATATGCTTTTCAAATGTTTTCTGATGTTTCTTGGAAAGACGTAATTTTTGGAGGTATTGCAATTGGAGTATTAGCAGCGGCCGCATTCGGATTAGGTTTGATATTAGGTCCTATAGCATTAGGAGCAGCTGCTATTGCTTTACTTGGTGCATCAATAATTCCATTGGCATTTGCTCTTAACTTAGTGGCACCTGCGTTGGAGTCGTTTGGAAAAATTTTCTTAGGGTTTGCTTCAATTATGCTGAAAGGAGTTCAAGCAATAATAGGAGGATTAATTGATTTTGCAGAAATTGTTGGTGGAGTTATTGTAAATGTTGTTAAATCAATATCAGGAATAATAACAAGTATTGCAGATGGAATTGTAGGTGTCATAGGTGCAGTTTCTGGTGCAATTTCAGCAATGGTAAGTGATATTACAAGATTAGCAGAAATAGATGCTATTAACTTAATTGCGGTTGCGGGTGGTATTGCCGCGGTGGGTGTTGCTCTTGCAAGTTTCGGAGTTGGTGGTGGAATTGGAGCAGCTACGTCGGGTGCAGGAAACGCAGTTGGTGCGTTGGGTAATTCTATTGCAGGTTTATTCGGAGCAGATACAGAAGAACTTAATAAATCTCCTTTACAAAAAATTCTTGATTTTGCCAAAGAATCAGATTCAATAATATTGGTTTCAGATAAAGTTGATTTTCTATTAAACTCATTTGACCGTCTTGCTGGAATGGAATCTATACTAGAAACGGCGGCATCAGCATTGCAAACATTTGGTAACGCACTATCATCATTTGGAGCTGGTAATGCAACTGCGGGAATTGGTAATGCAGTTGGTGCGATGGGAAATGCATTTGCTGGATTATTCGGAGCAGACACACCCCAAGACCCAATTGATCAATTAATAGGATTTGTAGACAAACTTGGTTCAGTCGATTTAAATATTGAATCTCTTGAATTATTAAGCAAATTAAATTTAGGTGGATTTTTAAGTAATGTTACCGATGACTTTAGTGATAAAATTACAATGGTTAGTGAGGGAATGGATGATTTATTTATTGTGTTTAATAAGTTACAACCAACTTCAATTTCGTCTATTGATAGAGTATCAGGTGGATTAACTAAATTGTTAAATGGATTATCAAAATCTTTACCTAAAATAAAAATAAGTGATTCTAGAAATTTAACAAAAGTAGCTGATGCACTAGATGATTTCTTTGATGCAATAGACGATTTGAACACTTCAAAGGTAAAAGTATTACCTGAAATAGGAGTAAGTATGATTCCATTCGTGAAAGATTTCTCGGAACTTCCTTTGTCATCTATTTCTGAAGACGTAAGTTCTATTATGAATAATTTAGGTGATGGTATATATCATTTCTTTGATGAACTTGCACCAACAGATTTAACTATATTACCTAATTTAGTAGAAATAAACGCAGGAATAATTCCCTTTATTAAAGACTTTGCAACAATACCATTATCATCAATTTCAGAAGATGTACACTCAATAATGAACAATATTGGAGATGGAATTTATCAGTTCTTTGATGAACTCGCACCCACAGACCTTACCATATTACCACATCTCGTAAATATACAACAAGGTGTAATTCCGTTTGTAAATGCGTTTGGTCAAGCATCACTACCGAGTGAAAGTTTTGATAGTATCTTAAAAGATCTCGGAAATGGTATTGAAGAATTTGCTGACTTTGTAAACGATGGTGAGGCCGGAAAAATAAATAAATTTTTCAAAGACGCAGGTGCATCATTTCCAAAATTTGTTGAAAGTATGGTTGCTCTTGGAAATGTGGGTGATGTAAGTATCGTTGGAAAATTATCAATATTGTCAGATATTTCAAATACATTGAATATTGAAAATGTAAATAAACTTAAAACATTTACATCGGAAGTGGTTGACGCAATAAATTCGTTCTCAGGAATACAGGATCCAGCAGTAGAAGCATTAAGTGCAATATCAAGTGAGTTGTATATGTTGTGCGAAGTAATTGATAAACTTGATACTGATAAATTAAATGGACTTCAAAATATTAATTTCGGAGGAGTACAGACACCTATCAAAATACCAGCTAGAAAAACTGAACAAGAAATCATAGAAGGAACAATTGGTCCTAAATTTATGATGACTGAAATGGCCGATTTACCTGTGGTTGATGTAGCAGGAGGTTCTTTGCCACCAAGTGATCCATTCGCAACACCTGGTCCATCATTAGCAGATGTATTTTCAACCCCAATCGCCGAGACTCAAGTT
>TARA_B100001093_G_scaffold480249_1_pt1 | contig 13169 bp, 11 predicted proteins | sample TARA_B100001093 | Tara Oceans TARA_B100001093 (sample SAMEA2623116) | marine metagenome | biome: marine biome (ENVO:00000447); feature: surface water layer (ENVO:00002042); material: "saline water (ENVO:00002010), including plankton (ENVO:xxxxxxxx)" | depth 5 m
GGTGATGTATCGGGTTGTGTTCCCGGTGATGTATCGGGTTGTGTTCCAGGTTTGCTATGAGCGGGTATCTCATTTCCTTTGACTTCATCCCATGTATTTGTTTTGTCTTCAAACACAATGTAATAGTTTAATAAGGGTGTTACACCTCCTTGAACATTATTATCTTTGCTACAAGTATACGTGCTGTTGAGATCATCAAATTGCCATGAATATGCCAATGGGCACTGTTTCTTATATACATTTGCATAATCACACTCAGTATCAGATAGTTTTCCTTGACACCAATCAGTCAAACTATCTAATCGAGGCCAGTCTTCTTTCCAACACACATGTTTCCGATGTTCTTCAAGTCTTGAAGAAATCACATAGGGACTACATCCTTGGTCGGGCTGTGTTAATTGAGGAGGGACGGATGGCTCCGCATCAATGTCACCGCAATCATTTTTCACATCACCCTCTGAATATGCCTCGCACCCAAATATGGTTTTAGTGTGAATACAATCCTGTGTTACTTCTGAACACTGATTGTTTGTGTCTAAGACCCAACGTCCTTTCGACCAATCACCTATTCTATATTTATCTTTTTGTTCAGCCAACTTATTGTTAGGGTCAAATACAACATCATTATGAACAGGAGTGGTTGCATTTTCATCCCATATCATATATTGGTTTGCCAGATTACTGACATCTGAAAATATCTCTTTTTCTTTTAATGCAAACGGAGCATATTGCTGAGCATAAAAACCAGGCCCACCATCTATCTCAAGTCCAAACCGATAATATTTGTCACCTACAAATGTTCCAAGAACAAGGTGTTCATTGGGATCAGGTTCTGATACAGGAGGTGAAGGAGATACGGGAGATACGGGAGATACGGGAGATACAGATGGTGAAGAGGATACAGGCTGTGAAGGAGATATAGATGGTGGACATATACAATATCTAGAATCACCCGTCCCAACACATTCTAACGGGGGTGATATGCATGCATCTCCTGTAGGACAGAATGCCGGAGGTGATGCTTGTGGGTTACAGTGAACTTCATTATTGTGTGTGTCCGCGGGCGTATCCCCTGAACCGGTTTCACCATGAATGGATGGACTACTCACAGGCGCAATTATCCCTGCAACTGATTTGTAGATAGACTGACATCCCACAAAATCATGTGGATACATTTTGTCATATACTCGAAGTTCTGGAGGACATCCATCTTCCCCAGATACAGGATTGCATGCAGCTTGAGTGCACCAGAGTTCAAGATTTTTTGGAAGAATGGTTCCATTTGCATCTTTCGGTGGTTCGCCTGGTGGTTCTGCGTCATGGTCATCATCCAGTGGTTGCATTGAAGCAGAAATATTATTGCCGTCTACCTGACTGATATCGTAAAAATCCACATTATCATCAAATGAAAACTCAACAGAAGTTGTCGGGGGTTCTGCACCCAATTCTCCACACAACACACCGCTTTGTGAATTAGGAAATGTTTCAGGATTTTGTTTACAGTCTCCTGTTTGACAATACAATCCACAGGAAGAGGTTCCGTCGGTATGATGATATCGACTTACATATTGGCATCCTGTTCTGGCTACAATTTTTCCACTGATAGCATATCTAGGGACCGTCAATATTTTGTATTCTCCTGGCTCTAACTTAAATCCACTCGGAATATTGCCTGTAGGGGCATCGTCGTCCATGATAAAATCTCCAGATGTTTTTGATTTTAACTGCAATGCGGGATAGACGGTATCTGAAGTTTTGTTGTGAACTACTACATATCGAATATCAGTAGACTGATCTGTTATCATAGTCGCCATATTACTCTTGATTGCATCCATGTTATCTGCAGAATCATTCGAAGAATCCGGGACAGATTCGGGTGTGCAACTATACACGTCTGTATTCATGTTTACATAGTTATACATTTTATTTTAGGGTTTTCATCCACCGACACCACTGTGAGGGATCTTTTAGATCAGGTGGAGAATCGATATATTCCCATACAAATATCCCGCCTAGAGATTGATACAAGTGTAACATTTCTGAAACAGAGTGTAATGCCTCGGAAAATTGAGGAGGTGGAAATTGCCCACTCAACATACCCATGTGTAGTGAATCGGGGGGATAACCATTTTTCACGATTCTACGAAGAGTGTCACATGAAAAATTATCATAACATTGAACATTCCACCAATCAATCATCTGACCTTCTTTTGAATTCAATAGCTGTTTATAAGAAAATCCCCCCATCCCCGGCAAATCAGTTTCAAGAGAACTGGCAACAGGTGCCATAGACAACTTCAAATCTGGGAAATCACGTTTCAAACAACGAATCAACATTTGTATGTCATTTAAACTGACAGATTTTTCCACATCTAAATCAACTCCCGATAGAAAACTCTTATTTTGCAATAACTCTCGAAGTTGAGGATAACATGCTTCAAAGTTTTGAAACAGTGTAGTGAAAGCCCCACCCGCTCCCCCTATCATCAACATAGTCGTGATCCCTTCTACTGAAACTTGTTGAATCTCTCTCCACATAACATTAAAACCAATACTATCGGGCAAGTTATCATTCAAATAAATCTGACAATTCCCATACGAGTCTTTGTCAAAATGTATAGAAGAAACATTGATGATATCAATATCAGTTAAGTGAGTCATCAATGGTTCGAGTCCAATAAACGTCTGATAGTAATATACGGTTCTCATAATTATATTACTACAGATATTTTATTTAAACTAAAAATCAAGATACAGTATAAAACACTAAATTGTTTTATATGTGATATTTATAATGAAAGAAATACTGATTATAGGCGCGATTATATGCACAGTATATCTCAATTTATCTCAATGTGGAGAAAAAGAGATCAAGGGAAACAATTTGCTATTGTTTGCATTGATAATTGTCTCATTAAGTATATTTTACATGAAATATGTCTACAAGAAAGAGGGGATGATGCAAGGAAACATCGGTTGCGATCCCAATTCATCCCCACCGGCACTTTGTCCTGGAGGATATCCGTGTCCTGAAAGTGGATTATGTATCAATGTCCCTTATGGAGTCAATTTCGGAGGATTATTTGTGTTGGAAGATTGGTTTTATTCGAAACCAGGAGCAGAAGGGACAACTCGTGTAGATACAGATAAGAAAAAACAAACAGGACTTGTAAGAAACATCGCAAAAGATACAATACATGACAACTCTAAATTTTTTGGAGAATGTGATCTGGTTTCCATATTAAAAAACAAAGGGATAGACGACAGAGATATATACAAAATCTTTGAAGGACATCGCAAAACATATCTCGGAAATATACCAGATTTACTACAAGAAATAAAAGAAACAGGGATCAGAGCGATTCGTTTGCCAGTTACCTGGTGTATAGTGTATGAAGACGACGCATATGAGATACAAGGAGAAGATGAGAGAACTGTAACAATACATAAAGATAATATGATCATAAAAGATCCCTATTTCAATGATAAAGAGGAGACATTCTGGGTCGGTATCCCGATAAAAGATATACAAACCATATTACAAACTGCGGGTAGATTAGGTTTACAAGTATTGATAGACTTTCATACATATCCTGGGGGATCTTCTTACGGATCATATAGCGGAACCTGGCCAAAAGATACAAAATTTTGGAATAACAATAGAGTCGCGAAAGAAAACATAAGGACAATTGTGAGTAAGTTTTGTAACTGGGTCAAAAATGATAGAGAGGCAATGAAGGGATTGTATGGAATTACCCCAATGAATGAACCTGCGCATTTGGCGGGTATTGACAGTTTCTATGAGAATTATCCAGTGAGATGGAAAGATAAAAATACAAGATTCAAAGAAATTACAAGTGTCTTATCAGAATCAATTGATGTATTCAAATCATCGGGTATGAACAAGCATAGTAAGAAATTGATAATGAATGTCATTGAAACGTCCACGATTGATTTTGGAGAACAGATGTTTACAGTATGGGGTGATTGGTGGAAAAGTAAGACAACATCTGAAGAAAGAAAAACATGGGCGGGTTTGGATATACATCATTATGAAGCTTGGAGTGATCCAAATAGTTGTAATTCGCAAAACAATTCTGCAGAGGATTGCATGAAACATGTTGAAGAAACGGATTGGAATAAAGTATTTGGAGACATAAAAGATAAAGTCGTTAGTAAAGATGATTTGTTTTATGTAAGTGAGTTTAGTAACTCATTATACAATGACACAAAATATTCCCTCGCAAGTGGATTAGTCAATAATGAGAATTACAAACAAATCAGAAATAAATATTACGAAAAACAACTACATTCTCTGTATTCAAATAACATAAGAGGATTTTTTTGGACATGGGACGTTCCCTTAAACAGTAATTATCAAAATGAATGGTCATTGAAAGATGTAATCAGCAGTATACGAGACCAGAACCAAAATTGAATCCCATCAATATCAATTATATTGTAAATATTATATTGTAACTATAATAATGGAGGATAAGCAAGCGCAAACTCAAGGATATTTAAGAGAAACTCCGTCATTTTTTCAGGTAGTAGTAAATTATTAGCGTATATACCCGAAGAATATGATTTATTCTATCGCATAGAACACAAAATGGATGGAGCTTATAATTTTTCTTTTGAATTACAGAAAATGGCTAGAATCGGAGACTCTCATATGAAATATACAGAAGAAACTCTCGGTATATGTGAATCGGAAATAACAATAGATAAAGAGGTAGATGAGGATGGAAGTAAATTGGCTCCAGGGGGATTAGTTTATATTAATTGGTTATTCATAGACGGTGATCATCGTCGTAAAAAACTTGCGTATTATTTATTATATTCCGTATTATTGTATGCGAAATCAATGGGATGTGACCGAATAGAATTGGTTGATGCTACTGGTCAAAGTAATACATCCGATTATAAGAATATCTACAGGAAAATATGTCTATATCATCTTTCTGCCAAAGAAGCAGCTTCGGATATAGCGATGTATGCAAGTGCCTATAGAAGTAAAAGAAACAAAAACCTTATGGTCGGCAATTTAGACGAAGTTCTTTTGAGATTAGAAGGAGATGAGAGCGCATGTGGGATGAGAGGACGTATTCGGGGTTTCGCACCAGAAAATATAAAAAGTAATCTTGGAAAAAGATCTAGAGGACAAACTAGAAAGATGAAACGTCGTTCTAAAAGGCGTCATTCAAACAAGAAAAGTCGTCGTTCGAAAAGACGTCGCTCACGTATTCATAAAGCGATGCCCTAGTATACATGTTTAAAGATGACTAATCCACGGCTGAGTGCACTGTTGAGTCACAGAATCCCAACTGTAGCCAGCCGAACGCAAACATCCATGACGATCTGTATCATTACCGAGGACTAAGGGTGCATCATGATAATCTGCAACTAATCCGGCACGTCTGTGTCTCATAGGATAAGATGAATGATGATGACGACCACGACGAGACTTCAGAAACGACACCTCGACCGTAGGAACCACTGAAAGCTTCATGAGAAAACCAAGAACAACTACTGCAAGCAAAACGTATAAAAGAGTATCCATATGATATAACTTAGAAAAATTTGATGAGTCTGTTTAACAAACACACAAAACAAACTCTATATACAATCATATACAAACCTAAAACCATGGCGAAAAATCAATTTAATCTTCCCTCATGCTTTTCCGGAACCTGTCAAGTATGCAAAAACTGTTGCGGAAATGTATCAGAAAACCCCTCACACTGTGAAGAAACGATGCTGACACAACGCAGCAAAACTCTTCTTAAGTTTTACAAAGATAATATGGAAGAGTCTACAAAAACATATTGGAAAGAAACATCGGCACTGTGTAAACGATATGATTATCGCAATATGGATGATCGTGGAGAACTTCCGTTGTCTTTCAAAAAGGATGCGTATTACATTGACCGAGATCCTGAAGTATACAAATTACAGCCTCCATCAGAGAATATCTGTCACAATCCCGAGTGTCAAATTATCTATGAAAACACCCACGATCATCAAAAACGTCGGTTTCAACAAGTGCCTTTATACAAAGGAAATTATACATCCCTATGCCTAAGATGTGTCTGTTAAATATCACTATCTGTTCCCATACTCATCAAGTCAGTTTGACTGCTTGATTTTTTCATCTGTCCAAATCTGTGTTTCATATACACCAGAGAAGATTCTAATGTAATCACTGAAAGACAATTCAGCATGATAGGATACTGTTCATGAACAATCGTGTAAAACAAAAAACACGAGTTGGCAAATATATTAATCATCATTGTTTGATTGGATAAATCACCTGCTGATTGTGTCGTATAGGTTCTATAAACCTGAGGAACTCGGGAAAACAACCCACATGAGGTCCCAATCATAGACACAACATTTGCAATGGTTTCCAAAGTCGTCATTTTTTGTAGTTGTCATATAAAGTTAATCTATCCTTAAATTGAAATTTGACAACTCGTGTGAAGAAATCACAAACAACATAGTATACATATATTATACCAAACATGAACAGTGTGGCGATCATTGTCCCTTACCGAGATCAACCGGGACAAAATCGTCTCCAACAACTGAAAGCCTTTCGGGGACATATGACTCAAATGATGAATATGCTTCTTAAAGAGCATAAAATCAAAGAGTATCAAATCTATGTGATGGGTCAAACAGGTCTTCACAAATTCAATCGTGGATTACTATTGAATATTGGAGCTCATTATGCAAAAGATTATGATACACTTATCTTTCATGATGTTGATTTGCTACCTGAATTAAACTTGCGCGAATGGTATGCCAAGAAACCAGAACCAAAGAAGCCAATCCACATCGCAGGATGTTGGACAGATCGCTATGAAGGATACTCTTATTTTGGAGGGATTGTGTCATTTCGTAGCATTGATTTTCGAAAGGTAAATGGGTTTCCGAATACCTTTTGGGGATGGGGTGGAGAAGATGATGCACTGCGATACAGATGTAATCACCGACATTTCCACATCAAAAAAGTAACTCAGGGCAAGATACATGATATGGAATGCACCGAGAGTGGTTGTAAAATGGGTTTATCAGAGAAACTGGCCTATCTCAAAAGTCATCCTTACTTGAAATGCACAGACAAATGGGAACAGCGGGAGCAAGACAAGATATCATGGTTACACAATGGTGTCAGACAGGTATCATCGTTGCATGATGTAAGAGACATAGTTACAGAGGGTAAAGTCACATTAGTCACTGTTTACCTAATTAAGCCTCTTCTTTGTTTGATATAAAGCGATAAAAATGAATTATTTAGAAAGTGACCGATATTTTTTGCGACGTTTCCGAGGTTTTTTCTTGGTCACACGTTTCCGAGATTTTCTCTTGGTAGTCCGTCTTCGATGTTTCGTAGACGTATAGACTTTATTGTATCCCGAACCAGTATGGTCCGGATCATCGGTAATAGACTCAATGATATTTTGAACACGCTCCGCTTGTCCATATGTCCCTAATACAGCCACGTTACTGGCATCTTCACCTGGCTGTAATATTTTTTTTCGTAACAAAACGAACAAATTGATATTTCTTTTAAAACGAGGGATAAGTGGAATAATACGATTGATTACAGTGGCAGTAGCATCTATATTTGTATATCGTAGACCATTAATATAAAAAAAAAGATTCAATAGTTTTTCGATATCGTCTAATTGAGTTTTTCTTACATTTTCATCATCTGTTTTTACATATATATCGACTGAATCACATATAAAGCCTAACAATCCCTTATATACTTCATCAAACAGGTCATCACTGAGTGTTTCAATTTGTTGTTTGGTGAAACTTTGAAGTTGTTTGGTGAAACTTAGAAGTTGTTCCTTGTTGAAACTTTGAATTGTTTCTGGTGTGAGTTGTTCTATTTGATCTGGTGTGAGTTGTTCTATTTGAGCTGGTTTGGGTTTTTTTATTTTATCTGGTGTGAGTTGTTTTTTTTCCACAGTCATATCCGAGCTCGAGTGTGTCGCACCCATTCAGTTATATATTTATATGATACAAAAAACTAGATATGATTTATTAACTCTACTTTTTGTGTATACTTGGTATTTACTTACCATGACAATGACTTGAATCGGAAGTATCCTTTGTTTCGGTAACGTCTCCTGAAATTACAGGAGACGTTCACACCAGTTGCTCGTTCCACTCTTTGAATCGCATCTTCAAACACGCCTTCTGGATAAGCGCTCATTTCAAATCGCAAGCCTTTGTATAAACGACTGTCTAAATCATACATTGTATGAATGGATGGCGAACATCCGTGTATATAAGAAGGGTCCTCGGGTTGTGTGCGCTGAATCGCCTTCGTTAATTCTTCAACAAATTCTTCGGGATCTGTGGACGTTTCGGGAGGAAAGTGAATTGCTTGTCCACCATTGGTGACTTCGACCGAGCCATCCTCATTTGTAGCCTGAAACGGCATATAATTGCAATCAGGAGATACATCAGACAATCCCTGACGTTCAATTTCACTATCATGAACATCTGAAACATAGGGTATCAGTGCGACTAAATAGTAGTCACTACCGGGACCATTGTGAACCAGTTTGAAACAGTAGCGATGATGCTGAGGTTTGCGTTCAAACTCAAGTCGCATATCAGATATCGATTTTCGCATATTCGAGTCATAGGCATTGTGAACACCTTTGTATAATGAGGACACTAATTTGTGATAGCGATATTTTTGAGAACGACTGCGATTGATTTCAGAATCAATGAGATTCAAAATCGATTGCTTATCAGGATTGGATCGTATCAATTCAGGATGATTCTCAAACAGCTGACGAATCTCCTGAAGCTGAGGCTTTCGAGGAAAGTGACTCCGTGGAATATGAATCGGGACCGTCGCGATCCAGTCCTTTCCCTCTGAATCAGTGACTTTCAATTGAGAACTGCGATGAACAGAAGTTGTGAGATTGTTTGCATGATTGATTTCAGTTAACCGGCGAGGGTTGCCTTCTCTCCATGCCTTGGCATATGTCTCAATACCTTCTTGTGCTTTCGGAGAAACATAGATTTCAATCTCAAGATGAGCTCCACCGGCAGTGTAACCACACATTCTTCCCGGAAGACCCTGAAGGATAGTGTCGGTTTTGGGTTTCTCACTGGATTCATAGACAGCGATAACATGTCTTTTCGGAACAACTTCACCCATTCTCGCGCGACCACAGATATGAACCACGGTCATCTTTTCAGGAGGTGTGTCTAGAAATGACATATCACGAGTGTCAGATTCACTCATATGAGGTATGTAATCATAACCTCTCCGAACACACATGCTACGAATCATATCTTCATCAGATGTTCTCGCAGTGCGAACAATGATATAACGAGCAATCGCATCATTCATGTGATCATCCAAGACCTTTCCAAAATGCGGGCTTTTGTGAACAGGTGATGCAGTGAAACGAAAGTTCCCATTTCTCACGAAATCGGGAATTCCAATATATCCTTCACCAGGAGTCATATTCATTACATGCTTCGAGTGTAGCAATTCAGAATCAACACCTTGAGGACAATTCAGAGTCCCTTGGTGAAGGTGAGTATTCACTGTAATCTCAGAGAAAGGTGTCGCACTCACTCCAAGAATGTAGATGTTCTTGGAGAGCAATGCTTCAAAATTATGGGATAGTGCCTGAGACAAACCCAGTCGCTCATACAATTTGAATGGACGATTCGATTTGCTTTGGGCCATGTGTGACTCCTCATGAACAATCAACGTGTGATGGGGAACACTGTTCAACCGACGCAGATCTTGACTGAAAAAGATCTTGATCTTGCGATTCAGTTTGTCAAAGAGATCTTGCTGATTGACCGCAGTGCTGTGATGGTTCACATATTCGCGGATACCAACTTTCAAATCCTGGTGTGCCTGAGCACGTAGAGATTTATCAGCAGAACCACAGATAATGTATACTTGATTCACAATACAGTGTTCAATCATACGAAAGCAAGTGAAGTTGTAAGTGCCAGTTTTACCGCTCTGCATTTGTGCATTCAAAACCACGAATGGTTTTCCGCGTTGAAACTCAGCAATCACTTGTTCTGCCGTTTGGGTTTGGTTGTCATGGAAGCACATTTTTTGTCTTTTTTCTTTTTTAAGTTTATGTGTATACTAGTGTATACTAGTGTGTAGTAGTTTAGTAGTGTGTAGTAGTGTTAAGTAGTGTGTAGTAGTAAGGTTTAGGGGTTACTTTTACAAAGTATAGATTTGTCAAATTTTGGCCGAGTGCGTGACGATTTGTCAAAGAGTTTTGTGACAAGTGACAAAAAAACTGTAATATATTATACTATATGAAGTGTGATATAAAAAGTAGCACAGGGCGTTGTGTCAATGGAACCAAGCAGTCGCCAATGTGTAAACGAAATCCACAAACAAAACGATGTGTGAGAAAATTACAAAGAACCAAAAGGAAACCTGTGCCGAAAAAGAAGCCTGTGCCTGCGCCCGCACCCAAAAAGAAGCCCCAAGGATACGAAACAGTGGGTTGCAAAGCCGGTCAAATAAGAAACCCTGCCACGAATCGTTGTATAAGAAACAGCGGTCCCACAGCAAAAAAGATACTTTTGACAAAAGATACCTATATATTGGGGGGAGCTGTAACACTTGATTATTTTGAGTTTGAGTTTCAAGGAGTGAAGAGGCGTCTCTTGTCATTAGGAGATATACATTCAAGATACGACCATTACAAAGAACCCAAAGTCATCACATTAACCACATTTCTGAAAAAGATAATACGACAGAGCGACCATTGTATTGACATGTTTGTCGAAGAGCTTGTATATCAAAAAGAACCGAGTATCAAGAAAAATTACGCACGAGGGAAACCCTTAAGAGGATACCAGAGTCCATTGAATGCCGTTCGAGGAGAATTTTCAAAATGTTCCAAACATAATCTTAAAGGTCAAAAATGTCCGTTTCCGAATCTGAGATATCATAACTGGGACTTGCGTTTCAGAGCACATAGTCCTTTTTCCGGTTGGACCAATGATCCATATGATGATGTTTTTTTCAGTGTAGACGTGGATACACATAAAGCGATAAAAAAATGTGATAATGCTTCTGTGGTTAAATATTTATTGGGATTCCCTTTACCCGAAGCGAAACGAGAAAAAATAGACGATATTTTTCAGGAGCATTTCATTAAAAAAGCCCCCCGTTATATGCGAGGGGATAATGGAGATTTTGGGGCACTACTTGATCATATCAAAGAAATTGAAGATTTTAAGAAGCATCATAATGAGATTGTTCAAGAAATCTACAAAAAGTTGATGAAACGCGTGAAATTCCCCAAAGATTTCTTAAAGACCTTTATAAAATCTCATAAGAGGATGATTGTGGAAGGTGAACCAGATGCCCATAAGTTCGAAACTGTCGTGGATTATACACTCATTATGACCGATTTTTATATGCTTTGTAGAATGTTTCAGAAATATGATGTGAGTAAGAATCGTGGTCCGAAAAAATGTCGCGATAGTGCCTATGCAGAGCGTATGATTTTATATGCTGGAGCGAATCATAATAAGCATATTAAATATTTTTTAGAAGAGATGTTTGGTATCAAGCCTGTATTTTATGTAAGTATGCGGAACACGAAAAAGATATCTCCTGCAGCAGTAATTTATAATGATCCTAGCTATCCCCCAGTCACACAGATATCTGATTTTATCCGTCCGTTCTTGTGAAATTTGAAAATCTCTGTAAATTCCAATACAAAAAACATATACACTGCCCAATGAATTTAACACCCGTGATATCCAGTGATACATCTTCACTGAATATTGGCGATTTCAAAGATATGATATTATTAGATGAATGTGTATCAGATATAAAACAATCCTTGATACATCGCCCAGAGATACGAGTGTTTGGGAAAACATGTCATCAGCCGAGAGATGTCGGATTCTTTTCCGATAAATCTGTGGGATACAAATATTCACGACAAATGATGCGGTCTCAACCGCTCACTGGCTCACTCACAAAGCTGTTAGATACAATCAACAATATGTTTTCATCAGATTTCAATGGTATCTTGGTGAATCTATATAGAGATGGCAATGATTCGATTGGAGACCATTCTGATGACGAAAATATACTCAGTTCACAGGGAGTCGTAGCGGTATCGACAGGAGCTACTCGTAAATTCAGAATAAGAGACAAACAAACTCGCAAGATTGTCAAAGATATAGCGATGCATCACGGAATGATAGTGCAAATGAGTGGAGAGTTTCAGAAACATTACACACATGGTATTCCGGTAGAGAAACGAGTAAAAGAGCCTCGTATATCATTCACATTTCGTCATCATACAGAGTAGGTTATTCAATGTAGTATGGTAGATGATACATGTTTTTTTATGTCGAATCGTCAAACTGTCAAACTTCGTCAATTCGTCAAACTTCGTCAATTCGTCATAAATTATGACAAAATTTGAAGATTTGTAAACTCTGCAATTCAACACTACTACTATTACTATTATTACTATTATTACTATAAACTTGCTAACCGATTACTCACTGTATTACTGACTCTTAACTTCGCTTACTCTTAACTGAGAATGCCGATGGTTGTGAGAACTTGTATGAGCAGCGTATCAGAGCATGGTCATAAGCTGTCCGCGCTGAAGAGTGGAATCTGTAAGTATTTCCGGCGAGGGGAATATGAGAAGTTCACTTGGTGTGTGATGGAAATGGCGATGTTTCAGAAGGCTGAAGGAAATACGAAGGGAATACTGACGAATCTGGTGAATCGCTTGAAAATCTTGTTGATGGAAGAGATTCATTGCGGAGAAGTCGGTATTATCCTAAAGGCGATATCATTACTAGACGAGTTTGATGAGAACCGTGACCGATTAAATCTCTTATTAGAGTATTGTGAATTGGTAACCGGTGCGAGGCGAACTCGTTCGGTGAGTTATCTGAATAATTGGTGGAAGAATCGTTATGAAACGGTCGTATACGATGAATCTGAGACTGATGAGAAATTTCGTAAGAAAAAAGATCCGGTTGAGATGGAGATTATCGCGGGTAATCTGCTGGATTTTCTGAAAAAACGAGATGAACAGATGTTCGGAGTCTTTACGCGATTGTATCAGATGAAAGAGAAAGCCGGTCGCCGGTATCGTCGCTCG
>TARA_B100001093_G_scaffold343290_1_pt1 | contig 13155 bp, 5 predicted proteins | sample TARA_B100001093 | Tara Oceans TARA_B100001093 (sample SAMEA2623116) | marine metagenome | biome: marine biome (ENVO:00000447); feature: surface water layer (ENVO:00002042); material: "saline water (ENVO:00002010), including plankton (ENVO:xxxxxxxx)" | depth 5 m
TGACTGCTGATCATAATATTGGTTTAGGTGTAGAAGCAGGTAGAAAATTAACTTCTGGTGCTCAGAATGTTCATATAGGATATAAACCTGCTGCTGAGTTAACAACTGCTAGTGGTACTATTTACATAGGTCAAGAAACAGCTGAAAAGCGTCAGACTGGTAATCATAACATTGCTCTTGGTACTCAAGCAATGTATGGAAATGCTACTCCTGCTAATAATACTGGTACTTATAACGTTGCCTTTGGTTATTATGCTGGTAGATGTATTGATAGTGGTTCATCGAACGTATATATTGGAAAGGATGCAGGTGCTTGTGCCACGACGGGTAGTTTTAATATTGGAATAGGTATTGATGCACTTGGTGATGCTGTTATGACAGGAAGTAATAATATTGCATTTGGATATGCAACTGGTGAAAAAGTAACAAGTGGTTCTGATAATGTTTTAATAGGTAAACAGGCAGGAGATGCTTTAACTTCTGGATCTGGTGCTGTTGCGATTGGAGTTGCTGCATTAGGATCTGAAGATACTAAATCATATGCTGTTGCAATTGGTTATCATGCATTAAGACTTCAGAATGCAGATTGGGGAAATAATGTTGCTATTGGTAAAGAGGCAGGAGCATCAATAACCAATTCCACAGAAAACGTCTTCATAGGATATGAAGCTGCTAAAGGAGTTACTACTGGTACTGCCAACGTTTCCATTGGAGCTCTGACATTAGCTGCTACCACTACGGGTAGTGACAATGTTGTGATAGGACAAGATGCTGGACGTAGTAATACTGGTAGTAGTAATGTTATCATAGGTAAGGCAGCAGGAGATGCTTCTGGTTCTGGTTATTCAAATACTTTAATAGGTCAGGCTGCAGGTGGTGCTATTACAGATGGTCATTCAAATACTTTTCTAGGTATGCAAGCTGGTGATGCAGTCACTACGGGCGATGGTAATGTTGCTATTGGTAGAGGTGTAGATGTAGCATCAGCAACTGGTAATAATCAGTTTATCATTGGTTGTGGTTCTAATTGGTGGATATGTGGTGATAGTAACTATAATGTTTTTGATAAGGATGGTAACTCATTTGGATTTGGTCCAGACTCCCAAGGTAACTTATATGCTGGTACGAATGCTGGTGCAGCATCAGATGCTGACACTGAAAATAATATAGCAGTAGGTAATAATGCATTATGTGCAGTAAATGAAGGTGACTACAACGTTGCTATTGGTCATCATGCATTACCAGCAGTTACTTCTGGACACAGAAATATTGCAATGGGTATCTGTGCAGGAAGATGCATGGCTACTGGTACATATAACGTATTATTTGGTAAGTGTTCTGGTGGTGGAGATAGTTCCAGTGTTCTTACTGGACATTCTAACGTATTCATCGGAAGAGAGTCTGCACAATATGCAACAAGTGGTAGTGATAATATTGTAATCGGTCAAGATGCAGGTAAAGGTTCATCAGGGGGTGGTAATTTAACTGGTGCTCATAACGTGATACTGGGTAAATCTGCTGGTCAAGCAGTAACATCTGGTGGTGAAAATATTTTATTAGGTCCTTCTGCAGGTAAATGTACAACAACTACCTCAAATAATATATTTTTAGGTAATTATGCAGGTAAGTGTATGCAGGGTGCACATAACATTTCATTAGGTAGTGCTTTAAAAGGAAGTTCTACTCCTGGTAATAATACTGGTGGATGTAATATTGCATTTGGTAAGGAGGCTGGTAATGTTATAACTTCTGGTAATAATAATGTCTTCATTGGATGTAAATCTGGAACGGCATTAACATCTGGTACTGATAACATTGCACTGGGTCAGTTAGCTCTTGGTGGTGCCACTGTAACTGGTGCTTATAACGTGGTACTGGGTAAATCCGCTGGATCGTTAATAACTTCTGGTGGTTCTAACATTATGCTTGGTTATTGTGCAGGTAAATGTGCTACGACTGGTAGTTGTAACATATTCCTTGGTATGGAAGCAGGAAAGGGTGCTTCTAGTTCTGGTGTAACTGGTCATAATAACTATGGAATCGGATGTTATTCATTAAGTGGATTAACATCTGGTTGCTTCAACCTTGCAATGGGACCAGCTTCTGGTGAGAAATTAACAACAGGTAAGTATAATATTTTATTTGGTAGAAATGCTGGTTGTGCATTGACTACCACGTTGAGCAATATTGCGATTGGAAATGACTCTCTTGCTCAAAACGGTGGTACTCATAACGTTGTTATGGGTACTTTTGCAGGAAGGGGAACTGGAACTCCTGCTGATAATGATGCATCATACAACGTTGCATTAGGTTATCTTGCAGGATGTGGACTTACTGATGGTGATAATAACGTTATAATAGGTATGGATGCAGGTAAAACTGTAACTACTGGTTCTAATAACATTGCACTGGGTAGGTTAGCAATGTCATGCGGTACTGTAACTGGTGATCATAACTATGCCATTGGTTACTATGCATTACACTGTATTACTAGTGGTACGAGGAATGTTGCTTTTGGTAGTGGAGCAGGGAACGGATTGACAACTGGATGTGCAAACGTTTTCATTGGTAATCAGGCAGGTGTCACAGATGTTGATGGTAGTTATCAAGTCTTTATCGGTCAGTATAGTGGATTTAATATGAATGGTTGTGAGAACATTGCTATTGGTTGTTATACATTAAAAGGTAGTTCTACTCCTACTAATAATACTGGTAAATATAATATTGCTCTTGGTAAGGATGCAGGATGTGGTATGACTTCTGGTCATACTAACGTTATACTTGGATGTAGAGCAGGAAGGTACATAACTTCTGGTAATAACAACACTTTAATAGGTCAGAGTGCTGGTTTAAACCTTAGTACTGGTGTTGGTAATATTGCCTTAGGTCCACTTTCATTTGGTAGCGGAGCTCTAACAGGTGAACAGAATGTAGCATTTGGATGTTGTGCTGGATATAGTCTTACTTCCAGTTCCCATAGCTTTATGGTTGGACATAAAGCTATGGGAACTGCAACTGCAACTGGTAGTCATAACCATGCCTTTGGTTATTATGCATTAACTGATCTTACTTCAGGTTCATGTAATATTGCGATTGGTAGGCAAGCAGGTCAGAATATAAACACTGGAGCTCAAAACGTTTTCATTGGAACTAATGCAGGTGACGCAGATAATGATGGTAATTATCAAATCTTTATAGGTTGTGGTGCTGGACTGTATATGCAGGGTGATACCAATATTGGACTTGGTTTCCAGTCATTGAGAGGTAGTACTACTGCTACTAATAATACTGGAACTGATAACGTTGCAATTGGAATGTATGCAGGACAGTCAAACACTTCTGGTACTCAAAACGTATTCCTTGGTAGGCAAGCAGGTAATACAAATACTTCTGGTAATAGAAACATTGCGATTGGTTATGATGTAGAATTACCATCAGCAACAGGTGATAATCAATTTGCAATTGGTTGTGGTAGTAGTCGTTGGATTACTGGTGATAGTTCCTATAATGTATGCCTAGCAGGAGCTACTATTAAGGCAATGGCAAATGGTTGTATGCACGCTAATTGTTTCGTTGGAATTGCAGCATGTATTGGTGCATCTAATGTAGATGCTAACTCTAATGTCAATTACCACGTTCCTTTCCTATCTGGTTCTAATAATAGACCAAGGTATGATGATACTTCTGGTGAGGCGTTTACTTACAATCCAAATTCAGGTACTCTTAATGCTAAGTGTTTCGTTGGTGATGGTTCTGGATTAACTGGTCTTAGTGCTGGTGGATCGGGTACATTTGATACTGGAATTACAAATACTGTACAACATAATGTAAATGGTTATGAGGCAACTGCATTAACATTAGCAAATACTAGCACTAAGAGATATGTTCTTGAATCTTTAAGTGTTGCGAATGTAACTACTGGTGCAGGAAGCACTGCAAATATTATTGCTTCTATAAATCCTGGTTCTACTACCTATAATACTGATACTAAAATCTATATTGCTTATAATGTACCAGTACCTGATAATGGATTGGTGGAATTAATAAAGGAACCAATGGTATTGAATCCATCAGATGTCCTTAAAGTATGGTCAACTGATAGTTCATATAATGGAGTTTCTAATGCATTAGAAATGTATGCTAGTTACACTGAACAGGATGATACTAACTTTATATCAAAAACTGGATCAACTGTTACTGTTACAAATGCTACAGCAACAACAATATATACTTCATCAAGCAATCCAACTGTTTTACAGTCAATTAAATTGACGAATAGAACTGATACTGGTGATTGGCCAGTAACGATTCAAATTGTAAGAGGGTCTACTGTAACTCATCTTGCTAAAAATTTGATAATTCCTAGATATTCTTCTGTTGAATTATTAGAAAGACCCAAGAGAATTGAAACAAATGATGTTATTAAGATGCAAGTAGCACAGGCTGGAACAATAGATGCGGTAGTATCTGGTAAGAAGTATTCATAGGAGATTAATATAACATGAGTAACTCAAGTATATTTTCTTTAGATCAAGTCTATAAGAAACAAGTTCGTGGTCAATGGTCAAATGTATATGATGTTTGGTTTACTTCAGGAGGAGCAAAGACCACTAGATGGATTGATGGGGTTGGTGCATCTCATACTGCATATGGTTATGCAGCACTTGGTCAGAGTACAAATACATCAGGTATGGATCGTATTGATTTTAGCAATGATACTGCAACAGCATCAACAATCGCATATTTTAGTGCAAATGCTGGTGGTACTAGTAGTAAAACTCATACTTTTAGTAGTACAGGGGCGGGATATGTTGCAGCAAGATCTCCTACAAAATATGAAAAAGTATTTTTTTCAAATGATACTACTACATTAGTAACTTCTGCAGATGTTTCAGTTTCATCTGACATGGCATGTGCTAGTAATATGAGTTATGGTTATGTTGGAGGAGGCGGAGGCAGTACAACAACTGTGAAGAGACTTGATTTTGCTAATGAAGATCTTGATCTACTTACAAAGGGACCTTTATCTATTACGAGATATTGGTTTTCTGCAAATGGTAATCAAAATTATGGGTACTTCAATAGTGGAATAACTACTTGGAGTACTGCATACGTATCAACAATAGATCGTATTGATTATTCAAACGATACTGCAACAGCATCAGTAAAAGGTCCTAATAATGTAAGTGATGTATATCAAGCAGGAATGAATTCAGCAACAGGTAATACTGATTACAGTTGGATTGGTGGTGGATTTAATAAAACGATTGTGAATCGTATTGATTATTCAAATGATACAGCAACATCAGTAACAAAAGGTCCAATAAACGACTCTTCAGCTTTTAAAGCATCAACAGGTAATCATTCTTATGGATATTGGATGGGTGGACAAAATAATCATTCTGACATAGATCGTATTGATTATTCAAACGACACTACAACAGCATCAGCAAAAGGTCCATTATCTGCTGCTAGGTATTGGCAAGGTGAAGGTGGAATGGGAGGTGGAAAAAATGGAAACCCAACTAATATTGTTGCATCAGGACCACTACCACCATTCCCAAATCCAACACAAAATCCTAATTTAGCATATCCATCCGCTTTTGGTTATGGTTATGTTGGTGGGTTTGGATATAAATCTACAACTAGTAGAATAGATTTTTCAAATGATACTGCAACAGGAGTTGCTAAAGGTCATGATACAACAACTTCCTATACTAAAGGATCTACTAGTAGTGAAACACATGGATATTTTTTAGGTGGATATGAACCTTCTAGATCTACTACAGTTACTCGATTAGATTATTCTAATGATGCTAATAATTTGGTTGCGAAAGGACCATTAGCTAGTTCTGCACTTCTTAATTTATGTAATGCTGGTTTACATACACCATCATATGGATGGCAGGTTACGTGTTATCCTTCAGGACCTGTTGATAGAATAGATTTTTCTAATGATACTGCAACAGCATTAAATAGGCAATATGCCCCTAGTGCTGTAATAAGGTCTGGAACCACTGGTAATCAAAGTTATGGTTGGATTGGTGGTGGTCAAAATGATAAGAGTAGTGTATTTAGAATAGATTATGCTAATGATACTAGTGCATTTTCACCTAGAGGAAATTTTGCAATATCTCATGATTGGCCAGCAGCTTTTGGTAATAAAGATTATGGATATCATGGAGGTAGTCCTGCTGCACCTTATCCATATGCTGGAACTCAAATAATTAGAATTGATTATTCTAATGATACTGCAACACAACCACAAAGATCTAATATACCAAATACTTTGGCATTATCCAGTGGAACAAGTTATAATGCTTCTTATGGTTATATGGCAGCAGGAGATCCTGGTTCTACATCAACAGTTTATCGATTAGACTATGCTAATGATACAACTGATGCAGCATCAAAAGGACCAACTGTAGTAGGAGGAAATAGAACTCGTGCTTTTAGTGCTGCAGATGCTGGTGTAGTATATCCATAATATTCATATTATAAAAATTATGCTATAATAAAAATAAAAAAAATTATATGCATAGAAATATTATTGTTATTGATGATTTTTATGATAATCCAGATGAGGTTAGAGAATTTGCATTAAATGCTGAATACCCAGTACCTGAAAAAGGATTTACATATCCTGGTAAGAATTCGGTTAAAGGATTTTATAATCAAGAATCTCATAATAAAATTGAAAATATTTTAAATACGAAATTGCAAGCATCAAATCCTTGTGGATATTTTCGTATCTCTTTAGAGAAAGATAGTTTTAGGCAAGATATACATGTAGATCCTGGATGGGATTGGGGTGGAGTATGTTATATGAATTTACCAGAACAATGTATGGATGAAGGAGGAACATCTTTTTGGAAACATAATAATCTTCATTGGGAACGATGTCCAAGAACATGTGAGGAATCTAATTATTATTCTTATTCTAATTATCAGGAAGCATGGAACACAACTGTTTATGGTTCAGGATTAAATAGAGATGAATGGACTAGATATATGTTATGTCCAATGAAATATAATAGGTTGATATTATTTCGTACTTATCTATGGCATTCACATAATTATAATTTTGGTGATAGTATAGAAAATGGTAGAGTAGTTCAGTTGTTTTTCTGGAATGATGATAAATGTGCTAATGATAATCATTGGTAATGAAACATAATTATTATTTTATGTCTGGTCTTCCTCGTGCAGGAGGAACTTTATTGAAAAGTATTCTTAATCAAAATCCAGATATCTATACTCAACCTGCGAGTTCAGTATTAGAAATGATGTATTCTACTGAACAATTTTTTTTAACTTCTGAACATCATTTAGCATACCCAAAACCAAAGTCTGAATATAAATTAATTTCAAGTGTTATTAATAATTATTATTTTGATATTGAAACCCCAATAATTATAGATCATAATCGTGCATGGGTAAATAATATTGAAAGAATAAAAACATATATAACACCGAACCCTAAAATTATTTGTCCTGTAAGAGATGTTTTAGAAATACTTACTTCTTTTATTACAATGATTCATCGTAATAAAGATGAAGTTTCTTTTATTGATCATGATCTTATTAAAGGTGGATTTACTGTTGATGATGATAATAGATGTCAATATTTAATGGGTAATGATGGTATTGTAGGGCAAGCACTTTGGGCACAATCGCAAGCTTTTCTTAGAAAGGAGAATAAACATTTATTATTTGTTGAATATAATGATGTAGTTAATAGTCCTGATGAGACTATGAAAAGAATATATGATTTCTTGGAGATTGATTATTACCAACATGACTTTAATAATGTAGAAAATAATCATAGAGAAAATGAAAAACCTTGGAATTTAAAAGATATGCATCATGTAAGAAGGGAAGTTAAAAGGATATCAAAGAAACCTGAAGATGTTTTATCTCATCGTATTCTAAATAGATATAAGCAACTGGAATACTGGAAGTATCCTGATAGTATCTATTTAAGAAATGGCATTAACAAATAAGAGGGGTGTATTTTCTCTTGAAGATATATTAGACAGACAGAATAGTGGTAATTGGATAATAGCAAAAGAAGTATGGGATTTAAATGCACCAGTATATTTTGCTGCTGGTGCTACTACTTCAATGGGTTGGACAGCACAATCAACAGTAAATAGAATTGATTATGCAACAGATACTGCAACAGCATCTCCGAAAGGTCCAATAGTTGCTGCTGTATATCATGCTGCACCAGCAACTAATCAAAGTTATGGATTTGTTATAGCAGGAGGTCCAGGAAAAAGTGGTGTTCAGCGTTATAGTTATGAAAATGATACATCAGTTCAAATTTCTGGACCATCTGGTGCTTCTAGTCTGGTGGTAGGTCTTAGTAATAATGAATATGGGTTTTTTGGTACAGGTAATAGTAGTGCTAATCTTAATAAATATGATTTTTCCAGTAACACTTATAGTAGTTTAGGTACAAAATTAACAGCAAATCATTATAGTGGTAATACATTAGGAACTAAAGATTATGGATATTGGGCTGGAGGAAATCCTGTTCCTGCTCCTGCAGATGGTTCAACTGTAGAACGTTTTGATTATTCTGATGAATCAGCAAATGCAGTAGTAAAAGGACCTTTAGCAAGACCTTCCGTCAGGGGTTCAGCTGCTGGTAATGATAATTATGGATATGTTTTTGGTGGTTATGGACATCCTTCTCAACCAAATGCAATAACTGGTACATCACAGACTCAACGTATTGATTATTCAAATGATACAGCTACTGCAGTTGATAAAGCTTTATTAACTGGTAATATGACTTGGGGTGGATCTACAGGTGGTAAGACTTCTGCATATGTAAGTCGTGGTGGTCTGACTTCAGTTGAAAGATTTGATTTTTATAACGATACTGTAGCAACAACTCCAAAAGGTGATCTAAATTCTCCTAGTAGAATGTGTACATCTCTTGGAAGCACTAAATTCGCAATGTATTCTTCTACAAGATTTACTGATGATAAATTAGAAACAAATTTAAGTAATTCTTATGCTTGGAATGCTGGTGGAGGAAATTATCCAAGTGTTCCGGCATATTCAAATGTAGAACGTCTTGATTTTTCTAGTGATACAACAACAGCTTCTACTAGATCAAATTTACCTTCAACCAAAAAGGAAGGTACAAGAACCAGTAGTGGACATTCTGGATATTATGTAGGAGGTACTGCAGTTCCAGCAGGTGATTCAACATCAACATTTAGAATAGATTATTCAAACGATACATCACCTAGTGATGTTGCTAATATGCTTCATACAACTAGAGGTGATTTATCTACTGGTACTGAAAACTATGGATATTATAATGCAACTAATGATAAAACAACTGTTTCTCGTCTTGATTATTCTAATAATACTGTGACTGTGGCTAATCCATTATCTGGAGCTTGTTATCGATCTGATGCAGTTAGTAGTCCTTCTGCTGGATATTATCTTCGTGGTTATGATATTGGTGCTGGAACAGCATTTAATTCTATTATAAAGTATGATTTTGCATCAGAAACTGCTGTACCATCTTATACTGTTCAGGCATCTTCCAATACTACTAGTATTTATGGACGTGCTGCTTTCTTTAATAAAGATTATGGATATTGGGCAGGTGGATCAACAGAACCTGGTGGAGCTTCTTATTCAAAGATAGATCGTTTGGATTTTGCTAATGATACTGTTCAAGGAGTAACAAAAGGAACGTTAAATACAGGAGTTGGTGAAGTACCATCATCATCAACTGCAAGTGATAGTTATGGATATGTATTTGGTGGAAGGAGAATGAGTAGTCCTGGTAATACAGTGTCACTTACACAACGAATAGATTTTGCTAATGATACTGCAACTTATAATCCAGTTTCTAATATGAGTGCTTCTAAAAGTTGGACTATGGCTACTGCAGCACCATTCGTAAAAAATATTCTTATATCAAGATTTACTGATCAATCTGCTTATGGTACTATAAATGGTTTAGGATATCCACAACCAGTACAAGGTTTTAATTGGAATCCTTATGGATATGTAGCAGGAGGTCAGGGTCCAGCATATCCAGATCCTGGTAGTACAGCTTTCCAAAGACTTGATTTTTCTAATGATACTAATGGTTTTTCAGTTAGGACAGGTGGTGTGTCTACTGGTCCTGCTACTACTCGTGCTCAATGGGGTGCTTCTAGTTCTGCGGCTTTCTATAAAACTGCTCAACCCAGTCCAGGATCAGGTACTGTAACATTTGATAAAGTAGGAACGGCAAGTGATACTATAGTTCAAACTGGTGTAGGATCTTTTTATCTAGCTGGTTCATATTTTGGAGGAGGATCGACACATAATAAGAGTTATGCTTGGTTTGGTGGAGGATGGAGCAGTGGTGTAAAACACTCAGATGTTTCAAGACTTGATTTTGAGAATGATACAGGAGGGACACCTGCAAGAGGATATTTAAGTTATGCAAGAGGAGAATATATGTGTGCAGCAGGTAATCAAAGCTATGGATATTTTGGATCTGGAAATGCTCCTGATGGATGGCATAGTGATTATGATCGTGTAGATTATTCTAATGATACGGCAACAGCACCATCAAGATCTTATTTCTTGGGTGCTTCATGGCAGACTCCTTGGGCTGATGCTGCTACTGGAAATGCTGATTATGGATATTTTACAATGAAAGGATATTATACTGCTGCACAACGTATAGATTATTCTAATGATACTGCAGTTGCAGTAGCAAAAGCTACTTTTGATCAGTTTCCTGGTGATGCTTCAGGTGGAAGAACTGCTATGGGCAATTCTGATTATGGTTACTGGCAAGGTGGTGGTCCTTATCCTGCATCTAATAGTCATAATGCCCGAATTACTTTTTCTAGTGATACAACAGCAGCAACACCAAAAGGTAATTTAGTAGTTCCAACGCAATTTGCAACGGGAAGTTCACAGGCACAATATGGTGGATGATGCATAATTCTTAATTTATGGTATAATATATAAGAAACAAATATAATTGTTTATGGGTGTGATGATTGCCCTTCCATGTCATGGAGGGATTGTAACAGAAAAAACTACGATGAGTTTATTCAATTTGGGTAAGCTCTTTGTTCGTAGTGGTATTCCACATGGGTTATTAACACAAGCAAATTCTTCTTTGATTACTCATGGAAGGTCAAAATGTGCTAGTTTTTTTATTAATAATACTGATCATGAATATTTGTTATTTTTAGATAGTGATATTGGATTTAATCCTGAAGATGTATTAAAATTAATAAATCATAAAGTTGATATTGTTACTGGTGCATATCCGATGAAGACAATACCCATAAGGTATTGTGTGAATATCATACAACCAGAGCAAAGAAATGGTGATTTGGTTAAGATACAAGGAAATGGAATGGGGTTTACTCTTATACATCGTAATGTCTTTGTAAAAATGGCACAAAATTTTCCTGATTTAAAATATATTCCTGATAAGTTAGACAGTAATTATGAACCCACACAAGCAGAAATAGATAATTCATATCATTTCTTTATGGAACATAAAAAAGATGATGGGTTTTTATCTGAAGATAAGAGTTTCTTTTTTCGAGCAAATATGATAGGATATGATATATGGCTAGATACTACAATTAAACTTCAACATATTGGTTCACATATTTTCGCAGAATAAATTATGAAATCTGGTTCAACTGAAACTGCATATTATTATCTTGCAGAGCACTATAAATTTCCTGAAGATGTAGAGGTTACACATTTTCCTGATAAGTTAAGACAATCTAATAAGAAATATAAGATTCTTTGGGCACATCATGCATATGATCAACCCGTTTTTATAAATTTTGATCATAATACGGTAGATCATATTGTTATTCCCTCTCATTGGGCAAAGGAACAATTGATTAAGTATCATCATGTACCTAAAGATAAGATTACTGTAATTGCTACAGGTGTATCTGATAAGTTTACTTTCTCAGAAAATAAAACCAAGACTTTTATTCATACTTCTGTACCATATAAAGGATTAGAATTATTCCCTGCAATAATTTCTTTAATTCATCAGAAACATCCTGATGCTAAGTTTAAGATCTTTTCATCAATGTCTTTGTATGGTGAATTATCTGATCCTTATCTTGATTTGTATGAAAAATTAAAGACGATGCCGAATGTAGAGTATTCTGCAGTAGTAGATCAAGAAGAACTTATAAAACATTATCAAGAGTCTGCATTTTTTATTCATCCAAATATCTGGGAAGAAGTATTCTGTGTATCAATGGCTGAAGCAATGAAGTCTGGTGCTTATCCAATTATTACAGATATTGGAGCGATACCTGAGGTTGCAACAGAACAATTCTCTTCGATTGTTCCTATTGAAGGAACCCGAACTTCGGAGAAAATTGTAGTTACTCAGGAGTTTATAAATAAATTCGCAGGGGTTTGTTGTACTGCTTTAGATTATTTTGAAAATGATCGAAAACTATATAATCAGATCTCAAAATCTGCTTCAAATCATATATCTCAAAAATGTGATTGGAAGAATATTTCCAAACAATGGGAAAAATTAATTACAAAAATTACAAGTGGAGAACCAATGACAAGTGAAGACAAGAAAGCATCAGCATTAGATGGGTATAAACCAATTAGTTCTGAAGAGGCAGTATTTGATGATGAATACTTAAGAAAGGCATTTCAAAATGTAATGCGATGGGAGGAAAGTGATAGAGAGTTAGCACAAGGAAGAACTAATTTCCAGTTAGAAAAATTTGCTTTACTTGAGACTCATACTTTACCAGTTGCTTTTGAGAATACATTGAAATCCCGTCGTCAGATGGCTGAGGGTTATATGTATAAACTTATTGAAATGAAGGAGAAAGTAAGAGAATTTGATTATAAGTGGAAAGATAAAGATAAAACACAACCACTTCTGTGGGATATAGGTGGACCAGATGGTGGTAAAAAATTATTTTGGTATGATTTAGATGAACTATCTTTAACACACTTTCTAAAATCAAGTGAATTAGAAATTAGGGATAGACTTCATCAAATGGAGCATTTAGATAAGATTCTTGAGAAACTTGTTGAGCAAAATGGTGGTAAGGTTGTAACTCGTGAACAATTCCTTGATAGTGATGGTGAATATTGGGAGCGTCGTTT
>TARA_B100001093_G_scaffold78781_1_pt1 | contig 13154 bp, 17 predicted proteins | sample TARA_B100001093 | Tara Oceans TARA_B100001093 (sample SAMEA2623116) | marine metagenome | biome: marine biome (ENVO:00000447); feature: surface water layer (ENVO:00002042); material: "saline water (ENVO:00002010), including plankton (ENVO:xxxxxxxx)" | depth 5 m
GATTTTAATAATGAAACCACAGTTGCAAGGGTTGTATTAACCTCAATCACAAGAGAACTTGGTCCGGTTTTAACTGGTTTAATGGTTGCTGGAAGAATAGGAGCTAAAATGGCTGCAGAAATAGCCACAATGCGCGTTACTGAGCAAATAGATGCACTTGGGACTTTAGGAACAAGACCAATGCAGTATTTGATAGCTCCTAAAGTGATTGCTGCCGTTATTTGTATTCCTTTTTTAGTTATGATTGGAAATACAATAGGAATATTAGGTGGTTATGTTATAGCCATCTATAAATTGGATTTTAATCCAAATATTTATCTATACGCAACAGTAGATTTTTTACAGTGGGTAGATATTATACAAGGTTTAGTTAAGGCTGCCATTTTTGGTTTAATAATTTCAATGGTAAGTTGTTATTTTGGTTATTACGCTTCAAAGGGAGCTGAAGGAGTTGGATATGCAACTACTGCATCAGTAGTAATATCTTCTATAATGATTTTAACAAGTACTTATATAATAACAGCTTTATTTTTCGGTTAGAAAATGAAAAGAAATATTAACAAAAAAATTGTAATAGAGGTCAACAACCTCAGAAAAAGTTTTAATGGAAACATTGTTTTAAAAGACATAAATTTTAAACTTTTTGAGGGTGAATCATTGGCTATAATTGGAGCCTCTGGCTCAGGTAAATCAGTACTACTAAAAAATATTATTGGTATATTGACACCTGACAACGGTTCAATCGAAATTAATAAAACAAATATTGTAAACTTACCGCGAGTGCAAAAAGAAAACCTTTTACAAGAACTTGGTATTACATTTCAACATGGTGCGCTTTTTGATTCACTTAAGAATTGGGAAAATATTGTTTTTAAAGTTAAAAATAGAGAAAAATTATCAAATAAAAATGCAGAAATTTTAGCCCTTTCTATAATTAAAAATCTAGGTTTAGAACCAAAAATTTTAAACCTATACCCATCTGAGATATCTGGCGGTATGCAAAAGAGAATTGCGATAGCAAGAGCTATTTGTGGTAACCCAAAAATTTTATTATTTGATGAACCCACATCTGGCTTAGACCCTGTTACAGGAAGTTTAATAGATAAACTGATTATAACAGCGGTTAAAACAGTTGGTGGAAGTGCAATTACAATCACACACGACATGTCATCAGTATGTAGAATTGCTGACAAAGTTATTTTAATTGACAATCAAACTATCGGTTGGTCAGGGACACCAAAGCAAATGTTAAAGTCAAAAAACTCAAAAATTCAAGAATTTATCAAATCTACTAACCCCAACTTATTTAAATAAATGGTAAAATCCAACAAACAATTTATATGTCAATCATGCGGATCCATCTATTCTAAATGGACTGGAAAATGTGAACAATGTAATGAATGGAATACATTACTAGAGGAAACTAACAATAAACCATCAGGACCATTATCAAAATCATTTGGACAAAAAATAAATTTTGAATATCTAAACAATCAAAGTTTTGATCATGCAAAATTAAAAACTAATTTAAATGAAGTTGATAGAGTCACAGGTGGAGGTTTTGTATCTGGATCGATAACATTGATAGGTGGCGATCCTGGAATTGGAAAATCTACACTACTATTACAAATTGTAGGTAAATTATCTAGATTAGGTGAGGATTGTATATACGTATCTGGTGAAGAAAGTTTGTCGCAAATTAAAATGCGAGCAGATAGATTGGGCATTAAAAACAGCCCCATTAAATTTGCATCAGTCACAAATGCCTCAGACATTGCAACAACAATTTCATCTATGAATAAAAGACAAATTGTTGTTGTTGACTCAATTCAAACAATGTATTTGCCCCAATTAGATAGTGCTCCAGGAACAGTGTCTCAGGTAAGGGCCACTACTCATGAATTAATAATTGCTGCAAAAAAAACTAATACTATTTTAATTTTAATTGGACATGTTACTAAAGATGGAAATATTGCTGGTCCAAGAGTCCTAGAACATATGGTAGATACGGTTCTTTATTTTGAAGGTGATAATAATTTTCAGTTTCGTATTTTGAGAAGTATTAAAAATAGATTTGGACCTACTAATGAAATTGGTGTTTTTGAAATGTTATCTAATGGACTAAAAGAGATTTCAAATCCTTCCTCATTGTTTTTACTTGATCGACAAAAAAACATTCCTGGTAATGCTGTTTTTGCTGGCCTAGAGGGCACAAGACCAATACTCGTTGAAATTCAAGCGCTTGTTACCCCATCATCATTAGCCTCTCCAAGAAGAACAATTGTAGGTTGGGATATTTCAAGACTTTCTATGTTGTGTGCAGTCTTAGAAGCAAGATGTAAAATTCATTTATCTAATATGGATATTTTCTTAAATATAGTTGGAGGTATAAAAATTTTTGAGCCTGCTGCTGATTTGGCTGTTGCGGCGGCAATAATCTCTTCAGTAAAAAATATTGCAATAGATGAAAAAAGTGTTTTTTTTGGTGAAATTGGATTGTCAGGTGAAGTTAGAAAAGTTACCCAACCAGAATTAAGAATTAAAGAAGCTTTTAAATTAGGTTTCGATAGTTTTACCCTTCCCATAAAGCAAAAAGTTATAGATAATAAAAACATGAGTTATAATAATGTTGCACTGTTAAAAGACCTAGTCGAACTAATTAGCAAGAACACTGAGGCAAAGTAAATCAATGGACTTCTTAAGTAATATTTTTAATGGAATAGATATTCTAATAATATCTATTATATTAATATCTTGTGTCGTTGCTGCCTTTAGAGGTTTTGTTAAAGAAATTTTTAGCGTACTTTCTTGGGTGTTTTCAATTGTAATAGCATTTAACTTATTTGATAAATTTAGAATTATTATATCTGAATACGTTACTCAAAAAATTATTATAGATGTTGTTGCTTTTGCAGTTCCATTCTTAACCTCTTTGTTTGTTTGTCACTTAATTACAAGATGGTTATCGCCAAAATTTAATACATCCGAAGTGTTATTATTTGATAAATTGATTGGCTTTATTTTTGGTGCTTTTCGTGGAGTTTTAATTGTTGTTTTATTATTTTTAGGCTTTAAGTATTTAGTAGGTGAAAATTTGCCAGAATGGCTTCTTGAGGCATACTCTTTTCATTACCTAGATAATATTGGTGATATTTTGAAAGAAATTTTCTTAGATGAAGACGTTATAGTCACAAAAGAACAAAAAATTTAGATTAACTATTTATAAGGCAGAATTAATGTATTGCAAATATACAGACCGAATTAAAGATGAATGCGGTGTATTTGGGATATTTGGAACAGAGGAAGCTTCTGTGCTAACTACTCTTGGACTTCACTCACTCCAACATAGAGGACAAGAAGGTGCGGGAATAGTTAGTTTTGATGGGCAAAATTTTCACTCAGTAAGAAAGCAAGGATTAGTAGGAGATAATTTTAATAACACTGATATATTATCTCAACTTCCTGGGAAAACTGCAATTGGTCATGTTCGTTATTCTACGACAGGAGAATCAAAACCAGAAAATTTACAGCCTCTATTTGCAAACCTAGCAATGGGAGGCTTTGCTTGTGCTCACAATGGTAATTTAACAAATACCTTCTCAATTAAAAAACAGTTAGTTGAGAGTGGATCAATTTTTCAAACTTCTTCAGACACAGAAATAATACTTCAATTAGTGGCAAGATCTAGAAAAAAAAAATTAATTGATAAACTTACAGATGCCCTTTCTCAAATCCAAGGAGCTTACTCTCTTATTATTCTAACGAATAAGAAGCTTATTGGTGTAAGAGACCCCTTGGGTATCAGACCACTAGTTTTGGGTGATAAAAACGGTTCACCAGTATTAGCTTCAGAAACATGTGCATTAGATATGATTGGAGCTAAATACATTCGAGATGTTGGAAATGGAGAGATAGTTGTCATTACTGATAATGGTATTGAATCTATCAAACCTTTTAATGAAATACCAGAAAGGCCTTGTATTTTTGAGCGGATTTATTTTGCTAGTCCCGACAGTATAGTCGATAATAAAACTGTTTATACTTATAGAAAATCTCTAGGCGAACAACTAGCTATAGAAAACAAAATATCCGCAGATGTAATTGTGCCTATACCAGATTCTGGTGTTTCGGCTGCCATTGGGTTCTCCCAAAAATCATCTATACCATTTGAGTTAGGAATAATAAGGAGTCATTATGTTGGACGTACTTTCATTGAGCCTTCACAAACAATTAGACAATTTGGGGTAAAACTTAAGCATAGCGTAAATAAATCATGTATTGAAAACAAAAGAGTAATTCTAATTGATGATTCAATAGTAAGAGGAACTACCGCAAATAAAATTGTAAAAATGGTTTTTGAAGCAGGAGCTAAAGAAGTACATTTGGGTATATCATGCCCACCAATAAAACATCCTGATTTCTATGGTATTGATACGCCCAATTATAGTGAGTTAATAGCGTCTAAATTTAACCTAGAAGAAATGACTAAAATCGTAGGTGCAAATTCACTGTTTTTCTTATCCTTAAATGGTACTTATAAAGCTATGGGTTTTAATGAAAGAAATTCTAAGTCACCACAATTTACAGACCATTGTTTTACTGGTGACTATCCAATAGATGTTTCGGAGATACTTAAAATAAACTCAAAGTCAAATGACTGAAAATAAATTAAATGCCTTAATCACTGGAGCCGGTAGTGGTATTGGAGCAGAAACAGCTCAACAATTAGCCCAGAAAAATATACATACAATAATTACTGATAAAAACTTATCAGGTCTTAAAAAAACCGAAGACGCTATTTTGTCCAATAATGGAACTTGTACCGTTGCTCAATTGGATATGAAAGATTTTTTAGGTATTGACAGATTGGGAATGGAGGTTTTTAAAAGGTGGAAAAAGTTAGATATTATGATTTCAAACGCCGCTGCTCTAGGCACCTTAGGCCCCATTCATCATCAAATTAACGAAGAATTTATAGAAGTTTTAAATATTAATGCAATAAGTAACCATAGATTAATACGTTCTTTTGATGCATTATTAAAGAACAGTAAAAAACCAAAAGCATTATTTTTGACTTCTTCTTTAGCTAGCAAACCTAAACCATTTTGGGGAGCTTATTCTGTTTCAAAGGCAGCTCTTGAACATATAGTTAAGATATGGGCATTAGAAAATAAACATAATAACCTATCTATTTCTATGATTGACCCTGGGAAAACCGATACACAAATGAGAAAAATAGCAATGCCAGGAGAAGGATCAACAAATTTAAACAAGCCAGTTGATGTCGCAAAATTGATAATAAATGAGATATTTAGCGATAAAATTTATAAAGGTGAAGTCATAAAGGCTGGTAACAGTTAGTTTTTCAAAATTAATCTTCTAAAATAGCTGGTTCTAAATAAGAATAATAAAAATCAATTTTATTATCAAATTTTCTAGATAATTCTTGGGCCTCTTTTTCACTTTCTGCACAAAAAATTGAACTTAGTCTATAATTTCCAAGTCTATAAAAAAGCCTTAGAATATCTACTTGTGAAGTTCCTACATACCAAGATTTCAATATCCAACCTATAAAAAATAACCATGGAGAAATCATAAAAAGAAAAAAATAAAATAACATTGTGATGGAAAATAATGTCCACAACCGATTTTGAATCATCCAAAGTGGTGGTGCTAGACTAGCAAGTATTGTTGGTGATGTATTAAGTAAAATTGCTATTGATTCGGGTTTTTTAAATAATTCATATTGATGATAAAGTACATCTGATTTGAAAATATCATTTAGTTTAAAATTATTGAGCTCAGGCACTTTATCATATTCGACTTGTTCACAAATCACTCCTAAAGAACCTGCAACAAACGTATTAAAGTAAGCCCCTTCTCTGCATAAAGTGAGTACTTTTCTTTCCTTTATTTCTTTTAATTCCTTAGACAAATCTTCATACGATTGATGAACTTCTTTCCCATCTAATGCAATTATTATATCTCCTTCTTTTAGCTTCATTAAAAAAGCATTCGATGAAGTTCTAATTGATTTTATTTGTAAAAAGTTTTTTTGGTCAGTAGCTTGGTCAGAAAGATTTTCATCATCCATTTTTTTATCCATAAATTAATATTTATTAAGGATATTTAATCCTGCTTGTTTTATCTGCAATTTTTCCTAAAACACTATTATTCTGCTTTACAAGTTTTGAAATTTGTTGCGCCTGTATTGCTTGATTAGCAACTATTTGTTTATAAATTGCCTTATTACTTATTTGCTGAATTGCTTTAGAAATTGTCCTACTATTTGATTTGTTTAATTTTTCTAAATTGGCATTAAGTTTTTTGTTATTGTCAATATTTGCTTGCGTATTTTTACTTATTTCATCTATCAAAGTTTTAGTTATTAGTTGTAATTCTCCGACTGTATTTTCATTTGATTTCTGGACTCTTTTTTCTATTTTATCAAGCGTAACAACTAGTTTTTCATTAATTTCTAATAAGTCACCTTGTTTTTTTATTGCTGTATCAAGATTTTTTAATGAAGCATTAACGCCATCAACATTTTCTGCAAAAACTACAAGAGCTTCTCTACTAGTTTCTGTCATATTAGTAAGTTTATTTGAAGACTGCATAAATAAAATTGCACTAAATATAATAACAGCTAAGCCTGACACAATAGAAGATAGAAATACAACTGTAGTATACTTATGAATTTGTTTCACTTTAGCCTCCAATAATGCATGAGCTTTTTTAACCTTATTATATTCTGATGTTACATCAGTAGCTGCATCTGCAGCATCTAAAGCTAATTTGATGCTTTCTTGAACAGCTTCCATTTTTGTATCCATTTTTAAACCTTACAAATATTAAAAATTTACAGACAAATTAATTAGAAATTTTCTCAGTTCTATATGCACATTCTATACCAGTTGTGCTAAATACTTCTCTTGCTGGTAAAAATTTTGAAATAAAACCAAATTTTTTACAGCCCCAGGGTCTTTCTTTTTTGTAAGTAACAAAGAAATGTAGACACCCGTTACATGTTACTATTTTTTTATTATTTGTTTTTATATTCATAATTTAAACTATTTTTTATTTTTATTTATAAAATCAATAAACCCATAAATTAATTCAGCTATTTTAAACCTGAAACCTCCAAGAATTGCTGTAAAACCAAAAAACCAATATAAATATGCATTTAATAAATCACCTTGCTCCTTAAGAGAACTGGCCTCAAAGTGGCATAACAATGCTGACCAGAAAAACATGGCAGTTATAACTATTTGACCAAATGATTTTTTTCTTCTTACACTCATTCTTGATCCTTATTTAATTTTTTTCCATATTCATCAAATGTCATTTCCTCAGGTATCTCAAAATCAGGATAATCAGTTTCTTCACCTCTTTCAATTTTAAAGATATAGGCTAATACAGAGGCGACAGCTGAATATAAGTTTTCTGATATTTCTTTACCTATTTCACCAGTAAAATATAGTGCTCTAGCTAATAAAGGGCTTTGAAAAACCGTTATTTTATTATCATCAGCTAATTTAATAATTTTTTCAGCTATCATTCCCCTACCCATGGCAAGAATTACTGGAGCTCCGCTTTCACCTACTTCATACTTAATAGCAACAGCAAAATGAGTTGGATTAGTGATTATAGCTGAGGCATCCTGAACATTATCAAGTGCTGCAGTTTGTGTGGCGGCTCTATTAGAAATTTCGTTTTGTAACTTCCTAATTTTTTGTTTAACTTCTGGGGAACCGTCACTGTCTTTATGCTCGTCCTTTACCTCTTTAATTGTCATTTTTAGTTTTTCTATATGTGTATATTTTTGCCAAATAAAATCAAAAATAGCTATAAACCCAAGAGCTATTAACAATGAAATTGTCAATTGGGGAAAATTATCTAAGAGATTTGATAGTGCGGTATAAAGATTTCTTTCAGACAAATATATTATATCTTTAATATTTATGTATATAACTCCAAAAGTAATCCCTCCTAAAAGACCTACTTTGAATAAGGATTTAATTAATTCAACTAAACCCTTTGATGAAAAAATTCTTTTTAGCCCAGATAATAAATTAATTCTATTAGACTTAAAATAAAAACCTTTAGGGGCAAAATTTATTCCTCCCATTGCCATTTGAGTTATTAATATAGTAATTATCAATGGAACACCGACTATCAAAGTTATATAAATGACATACTTTATCATTTTTCCTAAACCCGAATAGGGTGAAACATTTATTATATAATTCAAATCAAATAAGAAAAAATTTTTCCATATCGCTAAAAATTCTTGAGCAAAAAAAGGAATAGAAGTGAGTACCATCAGTCCCATAATCAATGTTGTAAATACAAACATTTCTTTTGATGTTAAAACTTGACCATCTTCCGCTGCTTTATCTAATTTCCGTTGGGATGGTTCTTCGGTTTTATCCTGTGAATTATCTTCTTCAGCCATTTTTTAGTTTCTCGTTTGATATGATTGAAGTACTTCTTCTATTAAGTTTATTCCAGTACCCGTTAAATCTGAAAAAGCATCTGAAATAGGTCCTACCCCAGCATATAAAAAAACAAAAACTGCAATTAGTGCTATTGGAAAACCAAATGAAAAAAGGTTTAAAGATGGAGCAGATCTAGTAATCACACCAATTGACGCTTGTATTAATAATAAACCACCCACAACCGGCAAGCTAATAAGCGCTGCTAGATAAAGCATATCTCCAAAAGTATCTATAGCTATATTACTTGCTTGGAAAAAATTAATACTTAATCCAATAGGTAAATATACATAACTTTCTAATAACATTTTGATTATGAACAAGTGACCATCTAGAGATAAAAAACATGAAATTAAAAACAATATTAACACAGTACTTAAAACAAGTGTCTGTCCTCCAGATTGAGGATCAATCATACTTGACATAGATAATCCTGCAGTAGAAGCAATTTTTTCTCCTGCTACTGCTGCTGCTGAAAATATGATAGTTAAGATAAGTCCAACTGATAAACCAATTCCTATTTCTGATAATATAATTATAAATAAATTAAAACCTGGAATGGTTTGTAAATCAGGAACTTTGATTACTGGGAATAAAAAAGCAGTAAGACTAATACCAGCTACAATTCTTACCTGTAAGGGAATACCGCCTAACGAAAAAAACGGGGCGCTAATTAAAAATGAAGAAATCCTTAAGGATGCAATAAAAAAAATTACTAGATACTGATATAAATTGAATAAGTCAATTCCTGGTAAACTTAAAGCTGTAGTACTCATAATGTAAACTTTCCAACTTAGTTTTGCCCAACGCCAGCGACCTGATCAAAAATGAAATTAAAATACTCTACTAAGCCCATCATAAAAAAATTACCTAATAATCCAATTCCCAACATGACAACTATAACTTTAGGAACAAAGCTCAGTGTCATCTCATTAATAGAAGTTGCTGCTTGAATTATTCCAATAAAAAGACCAATGCCTAGTGCAAGAATAAGTATTGGTCCAGACACAAGTAAAACTTGATAAAAGGCCATACTTAACATACTAATATTTTCATCAAAACTCATAATATTTATCCTGCTGCAAATGTACTAACTAATGAGCCAACCGTCATACTCCAACCATCAACTAAAACGAATAATAGAAGTTTAAAAGGTAGTGCTACTAACATTGGAGATAACATCATCATTCCTAGTGACATTAATATAGATGAAATAACCATATCAATTACAAGAAATGGTAAGAATAGCAAAAAACCTATTTGAAAAGCTGTCTTAAGCTCACTTGTCATAAAAGCAGGCAAAGCAATTCTGAATGGTATATCAGACACTTTATCAAACTTTTCTAAACCAGCTAACTCTGAAAACATAACCAGATCACTCTTCCTAGTATTTTTTACCATGAAGCTTTTCATTTCAGCACTAGCTGTTTCGAGGGCTTTATCAGCAGGTAAAGTTTTATCCATGTAGGGGGCTGCTGCATTATCATATACCTTGTTAAAAGTTGGTGCCATTATGAAAAAAGTTAAAAATAAAGATATAGCTATTAGAACTTGATTTGGTGGTGTCTGTTGAGTTCCTAGTGCTTGACGTAGAATTGACATAACTATGATAATTCTTGTAAAACTTGTCATTCCTAGAACTAAAGACGGTAAAACGGTCAGAGCTGTCATCAACAATAAAATTTGTAAAGGAAATGAATATTCAGTAGTATTCCCGTTAGTCGACACATTTAATGCAGGGAAGCCTGATGTAATAGTTTCTCCAATAGCGTTTGTAGACATTCCTGTAATTAATAAAATTGCTGCAGAAAAAGAAATAAGTTTCATAAAATTTTTTAATTTATCCATAGATTGAAATCTATTTTTAATAAAAAAAACTCTCTTCTCTGGCTGTGGGCAAATTGCTTTACGCATCTCTATTTCCCTTTTTATGAGCTGTTAATAAGTCAGAAATATTTACATGTTGAAGAGGTTTTTTGTCTTCAGTTTTATGTATGATTTTTTTTTCAGAAGAACTGTTATTATTTATAGAAAGTTTTTCTATTTTATTTTTTGGGAATTGAGGCTCAACATCTTTCAAGCTATTAATTTGTGTTAACGAACCTCTTCCAGATTTATGACCCACAAAGAAAAAATTTTCATTACCAACTTTAAGTATATAGGCTAAATAGCCGTCTCTAAGAGGTAATTGATTAATAACTTCAAGATTATTTTGATTTTTAATTATTCTTTTTAGTGGCCCGCTTTTTTTCTTAATGATAAAGGCAACAATACCTAGTACCAGTAAAAATAAAATTGTTACTATAGCTGTGCTAAAATCTGGGACTGTTTGTGACATAATTACTTCCTTTATGATTAGACAAAAGAAGCAAGAATGATGCCAATTATTTCAGCCATTAAACTGTTGATTTAACTGTGTTTTATTAATTTTAAATCGTCAATTTTTTGAAATTATAACTTTTGAACACGGTTTTCTGGGTTAGTTACTTCTGTAAAACGAATACCAAATCTTTCACCAACCATAACAACCTCACCTTTAGCTATTTTTACGCCATTTGCTAGAATGTCAAGTGGGTCCCCTGCTAACCTTTCTAATTCAACAACAGAACCTTCATTAAGTCTTAAAAGGTCCCTTATCTTTAATTCTGTTGAACCTACCTCAACCGTAAGTTTTACTTCAATATTTTCAAGAACTTTAAGGTTATCAATCCCAGAATTATTTGTGTTATTCTCATCACTTGAAGGCTTAGTATCATTTTCTGCCATTAAATTCTCCTAATTATATCAAACTTTATTTTTTAAACTAACTGCCACTTGACCATTTGTTTCACCTATATCTGCTTTAAATAAAAGCTTATCATCAACAAAGAAGTCAATGCCATCAACTGGAGGTAAATTAACAACATCACCTGGCTTATATTTAAGTAAGTTTGACAACGGTACGGATGGCTCACTCAATATAGCAGAAATCGGAAGAGGTACATTTAAAACTGATTTTTCTAATCTCTCTTTCCAACTTGTATCGTCATCTACCACATCTGATTGAACTCTAGATCTAAGAAGAGAGGCAATTGGCTTTAATGTTTGTAGAGGGTAAATTATATCAAAAGAAGCAGAATCTATATTAGGGAGTTGAACTACAAAAGAACAAATAATTACTGAATCTGAGGCTTCTACTAAAGTAGCAAATTGTGGATTAATTTCACGAGTTTGATGCTTGATGGTAATAGGCATAAGATCTTTCCATGCAGCCTGTAAACATTGTCCCATTCCATCTGATACAATTTCTATAATTCTATCTTCTGTTGCGGTAAATTCTGCTTTGGTTGTTGGAAAATTTGCTAATTTTCCTCCATAGTAACAGTTAGTTAAAATACTAATAAAGGAAGGTTCCAAAACAAGTAACATAGACCCTCTTAGCTCATCAATCCTACTAGTTGTTAAACTCATAAAACTGTTAAGGCCCGCACTATATTCATCATATGTTTTAACTTCTGGTGGAAATGGATTAATTTTTGGCTGAATTCTAATCATTGGTAAAAAAATACTTCTAACCAACCTAGCAAATCTCTCATTTATTAATCTTAGAGCGTAGTAATCACCTAGTAGCTCTAAATTGTCAGAACCAAATGTAAAGTCAGTAACTTCAACATCATTATTTAAACCGGAGTTAGCATCGATTTCACCAGACTGGAGACCTTCCATTAATGCTGAAACTTCATCCGAGGATAATTTGCGTGACGTGTTAGACATAACTAAGGCCTCGATTATTGAAGGATAAACGCAGTAAAGTAGACATCTTCAATACCTGGAAATTCTTTTAAAGTCTCTAGTTTTTTATTAAGCACAACCATCAATCTATCAGATAATTTCTTCTTACCGTCACTTCCGGAAATGTCTTCTTCTGTAAAATCACTAATGGTTGATAATATCTCAGATCGCAGAGCTAATTGATGAGAGTCAACCACTTCCATTACTTTCTCATCATATTGTGTTGATACTCCAACACTAACTTGCAAAAATTTTCGGCTTCCTTTCAAGTTTGTTGTGAAGTCTCCAGGGAATTCAAAATATGTGGTTTCATAAGCATCAACCTCTGGAACCTCTTTAACATTTTTTGTTATTATTCCTTCTTCGCCTTCTTCACCCTCTTTTTTTTCAGCACTTTCTTCTTTTTCTTTTTTTTCTGTTTCTTTGCCTTCTATTATTTGATTAACTTCAGCAGAAGGGTCAGGCTCAGGTTCTCCACCAAATATAAAATATCCAATACCTAGACCAACAGCAATCAGCATAATGCCTGCTACAACAAAAATGATTATTTTAATTAAACCACCTTTTTTTTGTTCTTCTTCAACTTCTTCTGCCATGTTTCTTCTCGCTATATAGTTGTTATCAATTATGCTATTACATTAATCATATGTCTAGATGAATCATCTTCGCTACCAACTATGTCATTTTTGTCTTTTATCTGATTAATTTTTTCATCTGGGACATTATTCTTATTTTTATGTTGTTCATTGGAGTTTTGACTAAAACTACTTTTAGAGCCAAATGACTGACTTTCGTTTTGCGCAGTAAAATCCAAATTCATTCCTTGATCATTAAATAATTTCTGCAAATAATTTTCGTTTTGGGCCAATGCGGACGTCACAAAACTAT
>TARA_B100001093_G_scaffold169000_1_pt1 | contig 13137 bp, 9 predicted proteins | sample TARA_B100001093 | Tara Oceans TARA_B100001093 (sample SAMEA2623116) | marine metagenome | biome: marine biome (ENVO:00000447); feature: surface water layer (ENVO:00002042); material: "saline water (ENVO:00002010), including plankton (ENVO:xxxxxxxx)" | depth 5 m
GTAGGAAATGTGGACAGCATCGTTGGAATCGATGGCGATTGAAGTGTCCGTTCCCACACCACCCGATGTGTCAAGGGCGACAAACGAAGTAGGGTCGGTTCCACCGATGTGCATCGGTTCGATTTCAGCTAATTCTGATGGTGCTTGTTGGTGGTTTTCAGCGGCCAATCCTGCAAGGGCAGAAAGGGTCATCAGCAGGCAGACAAATAAACTTCCAGCGACTAAAGCAGTTCGGTTCATATGAGTAGGTTTGGCATACGGCACATCAATGCTTTCGTCCAAAAAATAGATGCGTTTTCAAGGTTAACGCTTGAACTCGTCAAAGTGCTGACCGTCATCGTCATCGTCTTCGTTCCAATCGACAGCACCTGGTTGAGCGAGGTTTGGATGCAGCATCATCTGAAGCATTGGCCACAGGCGTAAAAACGAGGGTGAAGACTCCCACATTAGCTGTACCATTGGATGTTCGCTCATTGGAATACCACCTTCACCGGGAGGTGGTAAGTCTTCTGGAAGTTGTCGGAGGTTCACGATAAGGTCGAGCATTGCATTTCGTTCATCGTCGTCGATCATCTCAAGTTCATCGCACGTCTCAATGGTGAGTTCTAGTAAATCGGCTAATTCATTGGGATTCATTGGTCCTGTTTCTGTATCTTTGACATCGACCGGTCCAAACGAAACGGGTCCAAGGTCGGTTGAGTACATTTCGTCACCCTGACGTTCGACCTTCATCAGATGTTGTCCCGCAGTGTTGCCGAGCGGAGCGAGAGCAAATCCGCCGTCTACGATACGTGAGGAAAGCCATTCCGGTAATTCTCGGATTTGTCCGGTAATCAGAACTCGGTTCAATTCTCCGGGAAATGCAACGGGTGCAACTTCAACCGCCTCCAAAACCCGTGATTCAACGGTAGGCCAGTGCGTAAGGCGAGATTGAACGTGTTCAACAGCGAGTTGCGATGGGTCAAGCAAGCGAACCCGGCCGCGTTCACCAACAATCATGGCGACCAATGCTGCGATATAGCCGCCTTTAGCGCCTATGATAACGACTTCTTGCTCTTGGGCCAGTTCGAGATGATGCAACAAAGTCGCAATCATGTGCGGTGCTGAGATGGTCTTGAGTCCCCCCTCGTCGGTTTCAATAAACGGTATGGGGCGATCAGCAAAGAAGGGTTCTATGTCGTAATCTGTGAAATCAGCGACATCGACAGCAAGCATCGCTTTGTGAACGTGCTCAGGTACCGAAATACCACCTTTGACCAACCGGCGAAGTAGCGCAGCCATGTCCGTCATTATTTCATCAAAGTCGCCGGCCCATGTAAAGGATGGGACTGTTCATTGTGCGTTCATGAGACTATGTGTACTCATTCGGAGTCGATGAAGTTATGATGAGATTCACGTGCCAGTGTGAAAATGATTCTAATTACGCATTTCCAACCACGCCAAGAATGAGGCTATAGGGAGTAGAATCAGAATTGCTCGGTTAATTTTACGTTGCTGATCGACGTACTTCACGGTCGGCTCAGGGTTCACTTCAATTGTTTTTGCACTTCGAGAGCGGCGAGTGATACTGATTTTTTCTTCAATGTGATTCAAAACCTTGTTTCGCAGTTCTGGTTGTCTGCTTGAAGGCATACCTTGGCCTACAACGAATTTGACGGTGAAGTGTTCTGCGAGTTGAAGTCCTGCATCGACGACGCCGATGACGTTGGTGAGATTGTGCATGTCAATTCGAACCGACAATCCATCGCTCTTGATATGGCTCAACACTCGCCAGTTGCCCTGTCCTTCGTTGAATGGTTGAAGAAATTCACGAGCGAGAATGAGCGGATTTCTACCCAATGAAACTGGACGCTTTCGACGAGCGAGGAATGGGCCTAAAAGGACTGCACCGATAAAGGGCGGAACGCACAGCAAGGATACCAATCGTTTGAGTTCCTCAGGGTCAGTGAGGACAGAGATAACGGCAAGACTGAACCCGAGGTACAGTCCCAAAAAGGCACCGGCCTGAAGGCCAGTTCCAAGGCCCACAGGTTCTCCTTCTTGTGGACCCATGCGCCGACGAAGGGTGATGTGCTCATCAAGTCTCGCATGACTGGCCAAACTTCATCAGTTACCATCGATTGCAAAGCGGTATGGAGAAGAACGGTTTGCAAGACCGTCGTCGCGAAAGAAAAGTCGGGCTTTGGGTGTTCGGCATCAGTTTCTTTTTTCTCATATCATTTTTCCTCGTACCTCTCCTACAACCTACAGGCAGCATTCCTGATTTGGGTGCTCGTGCCAACGCACTTGATTATGCTACCATCGATGGTCCATTCTCAAATGGTAATACACCGGCATCATTGGCGCATGAACACGATGACGGAACCCTGCATTATCATGAACCGTTCGCTTGGAGTGAATTGGACCCATACTCTGCTTTCATGTACATGTTTGGTGATTTGAACTGCCATAACAAGCACGAGCGTACCTGGCAAATCAACGGTAATCAAATGCCGGTTTGCACCCGTGATGTGGGGATTTTCTTTGGGTTGGCAGTTGGGGGTTTGGTGTTTTCACGTTACGGTCACAACCGTTGGACGTTGCGAGATACGAGCCTTTCGATTTTGCCAGATACGTGGGTTGCTACAATCTATAGAAAAAATTACAGAACGTATGCTTGGCTTGGTTTCAGCCTCTTGTTGTGCCTGCCATTGGTCATCGATGGCTTCACCCAGCTACTTACACAGTACGAATCAAACAACTTCACTCGGCCACTCACCGGTGTTCCTTTCGGCGCAGTTATCGCTCTTTTCACCGCCGCTGCTTATTCTGCACGCCCTCATTTTTTCCGAAATGCAGCAGAAGTCGTACTTCCAGCCAATGCAAAGTTTCAGTTGATGGAAGAAGAATAATCACGCTTTTGTGGCGGGGGGGTCTCCCACCAAGCGAGTAATTCTTCAATGTTCGATGGAATGGGGCATTCCTCATGCCCGCTACTCAACATTTCGAGTCGCTTGATGATGAATTGAATCGACTTACGGACGGCTGGATTCGGTTGTCTTCCGTCAGCCGGTTCTATGATCGACCGCAGGGCGAGCTGCCAGTCCTCGTTTGGATTTGAGCGGCGCCATGAAGTGAGTTGTGAGCGAAGCGGCCACATGGCAAGAGCCAATCGGCCGTAACCGAGTCGTTCATCTCGAAGTTTGAACACCTGAGCTTCTGCGAAGGGCACGTGCGACTGTTGTTTGTGAATCCAGCGGTTCTTTTCTAACCACTTGATGAGACGTTGTGTATGTCGTTGAGTCACCATTCGATGGGGCCCAAACGCCTTGTGAAGCCTCGGGACTTCACTCGAGCCAACAATCAACGAGAGCGTTCCTAAAACCGACCAGCAAGATTGTGCATGAGGCGTGGCAGGTACATCGTGCTCGGCGGCATTCACTGGGTCCCATTTCTGCTCAGCATAATGCATCCATTGCGCTGGAGATCTGCCGGAAAGCCAACCGATGTGAATTGCGGTTTTGTCTTGTGGGGCACCGGGTAGTCGAGTTTGTTTTTTGACATCGGAGACCAAGGTCCGAAGCAAGTATCGGTCAACTTCGTCTGCCACGACATTGAGAGGGGCTGGCTTACGGTTGAAGAACGAACGGAGTTCTTTTCGCAATTTATTTTTGAGTTCATCCAGTCCTCCTTCGTTTAAAATCGGCCCAACTACGCAGCATTTGTCAAACGGTGAAGGTGCCTTTATTTCACCCGAAAGCAGGTCGATGAATCCTTGGCGAATTGTTCTTTGAATTTCAGCAGTTTCGAAGTATTCTTGTTTCTCACTGCTCATGCGAAGGGTGCCAGATTGGATGCGTTTCATCGCCTTGTCCGGGTCGCAGTCAATCCACAGGACCAAATCAGGAATCATGGCTGCAGCATTCATTTTTCCGACCTGTTCAACACCAAGTTTTCCGACGATTCCTTGATAGATAAGCGAAGAATGAATGTTTCTGTCAGACACTACCACGTGCCCTTGTTGAAGCAATGGCCGTATCCAAGTATGGGAGTGGTCAAGTCGGTCAGCAGCAAATAAACCGGCTTCTTGAAGAGGGGTCTTGTCTCCAAATTTAACAGAAGTTAGTGCTAACTTACCAAGTTCACTGTGGCGCCTTGGTTCGTGAGTTGCGTGAACGTCTGGAAACGGATACTCTGCTGCTAATTCAAGAAGAATTCTGGCGGCTTCGCCCTTGCCTGAACCATCGCCCCCTTCAACGGTGATGAGGTACATTTACTCACCGCCAGTATCGAGGAACTGTTCTTTGGTCACCACCAGTAAAATCATTCCTAACAGGATAAGAGCAGGTCCGAAAAGAATCATTCCACGGCTGAACAACGAAATTCCCGCCAAATACTGGGTTCGACGGTAGTGCTTAGCACGTCGAACTTCAACCGCCGCTTGGAACCCAACAAGAGCCGTGAGTACGGTGACGATTCCCACTGCGGTGGATAAGCCAACGGCTAACTCCAGTTCCCATCCATCTTTCGAGTCAACATTGCCTTCGTAACGTATACCTTCACCTGGCGTCATAGTGACCGGGTCGATACCCGCTTCTTCGGGGATGAAGTCTCGTTCAACAGTGACGTAGCCAGTAGCCTCAACCCGCAACGTGACGGGATTAGTAAGGATGTCTGCAAACCTGAAGTAACCGTTGGACGTCGTTACAAGTTCAGCGATCACCTCGTCGGTATCAATGTCGAGAAGTTGGACCGTGACATTGCTCACGCCTGTTCCTTCCTCTGCTTCGAGTGCCAATCCCGTGACGTCCACGCGTTCAGAATCATCGAACCAGGATGAAGCCAACAAATCACCGGGGTTTCCGTTGAGAATAAGCGCACCTGATGCCAATCCGAGGATGCTGCCGATGAGAATAAGTGATGCTGCAAGGGTGCGAAGTCTGTTTCGGTCAGAATCTTCAAGAGCGTCGATTTTGGCTTGAAGTCGTTCTGCTGCTTGTTCAACAGCTAAATCAATTGCATCGGATTCGATGACCAATTCATTTTCTGCAGCGAGTTCACGGGACAGCTTCGCTTCTTCCGAGGATTTGAGTTGAGCCTGAACGCGTTCTTTTAACGCTGCACGGCGCTCTTCGATACTCTGTCCTTCCACCCGTGCTCACCTCCGCCTTAACCATGTGAAGTCATGCGCGGATAATACCCCTTCCCTCAATATTCCGCGCTAAATACTTCGCTTGAGACGACCAACCCACATGTTGAGGAAGGCAATAAGTCCGCATGCAATGATGGTTAGGCTGAGTGCAATAGTGCCGAGCAGTGGCAGGGTTTCAATCTCACTTTCCGTACTTGAAACAGCATTGGATGTCGATGTTTGGTCTTCGACTTCTGGTGACGGTGGGAGGGGTGCGTTTTGTGTAACCCATGCATTCGTCCGAAGTCCAAGTTCAACCAACCGCCCGACGGTCTGCAGTGATTCGGCGCTAACCTTGTCGGGTGTATCTTCGTGGGTGTGCCAGTATCCTTCGAATGGCAGCGCACCTTCGCCGTATTGAATGTCGATGAGGTCAATGGCAGGAATGCCGATATTATGGGCTGGAACGTGATCGTCGGTCACTCCAATCGAGGTTTTCATGTCGAACGTGCCGGTGCCGTTTATGCCATAGCAGTCGCTTTCGTTTTCAACCATCCCAAGGGCGGTAGCAAGTGGCGAAATAGTACTCCAAAGTGCATTGCTGCCCGGCCATGTGTGGGTTAATTGTAGGTCGGCATCTCCAACCATGTCCACAACGATGAATGCTGAGGTGCGGCTTACATCTACCGGCGTTTGCCGAGCAACCCATTGTTCGGCTCCAAACACGCGGTGCGGAGTTCGATTGACGTCTTCGGCGTCGGTCCACAATAACTCGACTTCGTAATCGAGATTCATTGTTGGAATAATGCGTGATAATTCGAACAACACTGCAGTCCCACTCGCACCGTCGTTGGCTCCAAGTATCGGTTCAGAGGTTCGGTTTTGGTCAGGATCCCGGTCGGCGACTTCACGTGTATCGTAATGAGCAACAATGACCACTCTCGGAGTTGTTTCGTTGAATTGTGCGGGTTGCAGTGATGCGATGAGGTTGGTGAAGGTGACGTTGTCATCGGTGTAGGTTCGTTCTTCAACCGACCACTGTGTTAGATTTTCTTTGAATCCTTCACGAAGTGCAGCGGAAGCATTCGAACCAGGGATACGGGGTCCGAGATCAACTTGCCAATGTACCGAAGCGTTGGCGGCCGACCCGTTGAACTCTAATTGTTCAAGCATTGGGCATGGTTCAACTGACTCAAACGGAGATTGTACGCCAGTAGAATGCCCTATAATCGCTGTACTGCTCATGAAAAACAATAACACGATGGCAGTGGTTGCGGCAAGCCGAGATGGTTGAGAAACCTCGGCTTTCGGCATGAGCATGTATGAAGCCTCATAGACCCACTCTTAAATACCTCATTTCAAGTCGTGTAGATGTTAGCAGTCTTGCTAAATCCTGAGGTGCCATAAATGTCGGAACAACGCTCCAATACCGCCCTTATGTTGGTCTTGGTTTTATTCGCCTCAAGTATCTCCCCTGTGCTGATGACATCATCCGCAGAATCTTCCGATTCAAACGAGGTACTGCCCTACAATGCTGGCGGTGTAGTAATCGGAGATATTGCTGACTTTGAGATCCACATGGGTGACCAGTACCTGATGATTGAAGAAGAACAACCGGTCGTTTCTGCGTTCTCATTCCTCAAGAAAGAGTGGATTGACGCTGGTCGGCCGGGAGTTGAAGACATGGTCCATGAACCACAAACCAGCGGTCGTACTGCTGCCCGAGCCTGCAACCCTCATGTCGTCAACGACGAATTAACCGTTCCCACATCCGGGGGTTCTGTTGACACCTATGTCGCAAAGACGACCACGACGGTTGCCTTCCTCGTCCAATCTGGTCGAACTCTTTCTTCCACTGTATTGAACAACCTTGCAGCCTCTTGGGACCAAACCATCTATCCTACAATGACCACTTATTACGGAAAAGACTACCAGGACGGTCGTGGACTTGCGCCTCCAGATGTCGACAACAACTGCCAAGTCCAGATTGTCATCTATGACATCGACGGTGCGTACAACATTGGAGGCTATTTTTCACCTTCGATGTCGAACTCTCGCGAGGCAGTTTTCGTTGATTACGCTGACATAACTCTCAACTGGGGCAAATCAATTCTTGCGCATGAACTCGAGCATTTGCTGCACAATGCCCAAGATCCGTACGAAAACCTCTGGATTGATGAGGGTAATGCGGATGTGGCGATTTACCTCTGTTTCGGAGCCGATTCAACCCTCATAAGCCATTTGAATCAATGGACTGAGGCGTCTGAACTTTCTGTTCGCTGGTGGAACCAACGCTTTGCCGATTACGGAGCAGGTTTCATCTTCACCATGTACCTCGCAGACCACCTTGGAGGAGGGCCAGCTGTTCGACAATTGGTCCAAGATTCTGCCACTGGCGGACTCGGAGTTGAAAACCTCGCACTGTCACCTGTCAGTGGCCAAAGTGGTATGCTTGGCCGTACCTTCGGCGAAATATTTGCCAACTTCTCGATTGCTGCTGTGCTTGATTCGTCGCAGGGCATTTACGGGTTCGGAAATCTTGATTTAACGCCCGTGTGTTCCAGCAATTCATTTTGTCGCGTACAACCTGCAGACACCAACAGCGACTGGACGGGGCCTTGGTCATCGACTGGTCATTCGGTTGAGGGATGGGGAATTCGAGCGTTCCAATTTACGCCCGGTTCATCTTCACCTGCTCCGCTTACCATGCGCTTGACGGCTGATGTCAGTCAATTCGACGGCGTTGTAGTTTCCAAGGCTACTGCCGATGGATTGTGGACGGCCACCGACCTTGACTTCCAAAACAATGTAGCGACCGCTTTGATACCTGGGTTTGGTAACCTCACTGACGAGGTATGGGCAATCACGTGGTATGCAAGCACAGTCGCTGATTGCGATTACACTTCATGCGGCCCTTCTTACCCCCAGGGGACAGTTGACATTGAGGCAGCACGCATCACCTCTCCAGCCACCCTCACCCTCAATTCGACAACCCTCTCTGACCGGGATGGGGACGGCTCACCAGATACCGCACAAGTCGATTTCGAGGTGTTCTCAAATGCCTTCTTTGAAGACCTCGACGTAAGCATTCGTGTCCGAGACAACAGCGGTGTAGAAGTCGATTCAATCACCCGCAGAATTTCTGCTGGTGGTGGTGTATCTACTGATCAAAGCGTTTGGTTTACTGCGCCCCTCAACGGCCAATACACCTTCGATATGGTGATGGCTGACATGATCGGTACGCAGGTCGATACGCTGACCACTTCACCTCAAGTTCTTCAGAACATGAAACCGACTTCAAACGGAACATTAACGCCGAACACCTCGCAAACATGGGAGAATATCCAGTTCACTGGTGACGGTTTTGATGCGTGGGGAATCTCCTTTGACAACAACACTCTGCCTTACCTTGACGCTCCTGCCGCATATGCGTGGGACTTTGGAGATTCGACCACTTCAGGTTTGAAATCACCTCTCCGTTCGTATGAATCGATTGGTCTCTACAATGTAACCTTACGAGTCATGGACCAAGGAGGTACCTGGTCGGACCCAGACGTGATGCCCATCAACATCACTGACTCGACTCCTCCAACGCCGCTGATTACTGTCAACAACGCAGTCATACTCGACAATATCTCTATTCTCACCAATCAATTGATTCTGTTCTCAGGTTCACTTTCAGTGGACAATGTACCTACTCAGAACCTTTCTTTTAATTGGGATTGGGGTGACGGAACTTCAGACAGTGGTATTGGATTGTATAATGCACCTCATGAATGGGGGGATATCGAGGGTACCAACGTAACATATACCCTCACACTCACGGTTTCTGATGGAATCAACTCTGGCGTGAAGAGCATTCTTGTTCACGTCAATAATCGAGTCCCATACCAAATATTTTCAGACAACCTTTCTACCTTCACCTACACTTCAGTTGTCATGCCTGATGTCTTTAGCGACGCTGATGGAACGGTGGTAGCCTATGCGTGGTTCTTCCCGGACGGCGTTAATCTTGAAGGCGGTGTGACCGTCCGAGATGACGACTTTACCTCGACCAGTTCAAACAGTGCTAATCCGACTCCTTCATGGGATACACCTGGGTTCAAAACCGCTGAGCTCACCGTCACTGATGATGATGGAAGTATTGCTTCGGCAATTTTAACGATACGAGTACTCAATCAAATCCCTGTGGCCGACTTCGAAGTGAAAACGACGACTTCAGGGACCTCGATTATTGATTTCAGAGTTCAAGACGGTGAGGTTGAAACACCCTACACGTTCGACGGTCGCGATTCGTTTGACCCTGATGGTACCGTGGGGGATTCAAGCGATTTGACGTACAACTGGAGCTTTTCGGATGACGGTTCGTTCGGTTCCAGCCCGCAAGTAACACACACTTTCAGCCAGCCAGGTGTTCACACCGTGACCCTCGTCGTGACCGATGAAGGCGGCTCTGAAAGCCTTGCACGCGTCCTCACTGTCGAAATAGCGAATCCTCTGCCACTGATCTCAGTCAAGATTCTCGATGCGTGGTATGGAGGGGAATTAATCACTGATTCCAGTGCGATGCCTGCGATGACCGATTTAGATTGGTCACGAACCTTCAATGAAGGTGGAGATACATTCGCAGCACCTCATTCACTGCTGTACTTTGACTCAGACGGAACCCGAGACGGTGACCAAAGTTTCGAAGGAAAATATGTACCCTTAGACCCAAATTCTCCTGACTGGAACGGTCTAGTCCAATATTCATGGGATTTCGGCGATGGTTCACCGCTTGAGCACGGAGCATCTCCATGGCACGCTTACACCCTTCCCGGTGAATACACCGTTTCTCTGACCGTACGAGATGCGTTTGGAACCGGTGATGTTTCCCGTGCCTTCTTCACCGTAATCATCGACCATCCACCGGTGATTCACAATATCTTCATGCCTGATGAAATCATCGTCGATGATTCGAATTCGTTCTTGGCAAATTACTCTGACTTTGAAGAACAACTCGGCATCACCGTTTACCGAGACACCAACATCAACGATGGCTCTCTGTCAGACAGGGATGAAACTCTCAGTCCGGCCGTTCAAATCCGTTGGGATATGGACCTCGAAATCGACGCAGATGAAAACGGTAATTCAGAAGACGATTGGATTGAACCGCTACCGGGTTCTGTAACTCGAGTGACCGGTACATGGGAAACAGTAGGACTTACAACGATTCGACTAGAGATTTGTGACAGCGTGGGGATGTGCGATACCTTCGACCAAGAAGTCGAAGTAAGTCCAGAACCCACTGCTCCTCCATCTCTTTCTGATTTTAGTGCTGAGGAATGGAAAGATTGGGCGGCAAATACCGGTTCAAACCTTGCCACTTTCATCGCCTTAATCGCCGTTGCACTCATTTTGGGATGGTTGGTAATGCGAGAGCCATCAGACTTAGAGAGTGAGGCAAAGCAAGCTGCAGAAGCTTACACGGATGTCGAAATGGTTGAGGCACAAGGTGGCTTGTTAGGCATGGACCAACACACTCCACCTCCTGCACCAGGCATCTTGTCGAAAGATGAACGGCGTAGCGATGACAGTGGATACATACGGCCTCTTCGCCGCAAGGTCTAACCGCTAGTTTGTTGAACCTCCTACTCCATCGTCGCATGAGGGGGGTAGTCCATGTCGCACGTGAAAGTTGGTTCAATCACGCTCACATTATTGCTTCCGATGCTTCTCGTGATACTGTCTTCACCCATTGCACCAACTGCACAAGCTGCGGATGCCTGTGCGGGGAGCACAACGCCTGTTCAGTGGAACGAAACAGTTCAGCGAATCTCGCATGTACCATTTCACTCCAATTCATGGTGGGGCATGTGGGAGGATATGGAGTATGAAGATGACGAGAAAGACACTTCCAGCGGCGGTTCGACGACACCTGATGCCGATGGAAGTGATGAATTGAACGACGCCTTACATCCTGAAGAACCGTGGATGTACGAGCGAACTTGGCCCCTTCCTCAGCTCGAACCTCTAGAAGAGAATCTTTACACAACTATGCTGATCGGTAACGACAGTGTCGGTGCTCTGCGCGTGAATCTCTCCGCCGATTATCGTACCACGGTATGCATTAAACTGCAAGACATGGACCTCAACCCAGTCAACGGAGACGTGTATCTCTTTACTACAGAGGAATACGACAGTTATGCTGAATCGTATTCGAATTCCCATAATCAAAATCAGTGGGGATTCGAGGAACTAGAAGAATCGCTGTCCGAAATCCCACCTGAATGGAGGCGGTTCAATTTCCTTGGATGGAAAAGTTACCGTGATTCTCATCAATACGAAGATACTTCTGAGGTGAATTTTGCCCTCAACCTCGACCAACCCGAAGTGTATTCGTCTTTTTTCAGCGGTAATGACTGGCAAGATTTCTACATCGTCGTGGACATGTGGGACAATGTTCACGACAACGATGCTGAGCCGGTCAATGCAATCACGGCAGCCGACGTTACCATTGTGACGACCGAACGCAGCCTTATCCTTCCACCGTATACCGTTGCTTTGGTCTTCTTGGTTGCTTTCATTTCCGTACTTGCCATACCCTTCGTGATGAATGCTCGGTACATGAAGGCCGGATTAGAGACAGAAGCGCCTCAAAATATTGTACCTTCGCTTGAAACCGCTCCACAAGTACCAGATCACACAGAACCTGCGCATACCGAACATGAGGCGAAAGTCTTGCCTTCATTAAATCCTGAATCAATGGATAAAGCGACCGAAATACCGCCGCAACCAAGGTCAGACGAGCAATCCTAGATTGCTAGCAGATGCTGCGAAGTCATACACACGCCGAAAAACAGGGAATAAACCCCCCTATCTCGTCGATTAATACTCGAGGAGTCTCCAAGCATCTTGAAGGTCGCGAACGTTGACAAGGCCCTTGTCAGAGAGGCGGAATTCGTTCCGCATGGTGGCATAGACCATGTGTTGGCCCATGATTGGGGCGTGAATACGGGCCCAGTCGCCTCCGTTGCCGAGTGCCATTACGCTGTAGCAGTGGTCTTCGCCAGTCAATTCATTGGCCGCATTGACGATTTGCAGGGCGTCTTGATGGTCGTTGACTGTTCCGCAGAACTTGACCATGTCTCCGTTGTCGCCATTCGACCTCACAAACTCCATGATTTCTGCTGCACTCGGAGTGCCGTTGGTATCATGCTGGGATGCGATGATGTGGCAGTTCGCAGCCTTGGCAGCCTTCATGAGGCTTGAACGGTTTGAGTCATCGATTGACATTTCAAGGTCGATCCATGCAACGTCGGACTGAATGGCCGCTTCGAGGATGGCCAAACGCTGTTCTTCATCACCGGCAAAATAGCCACCGTCACGAACCGAGCGAACGGAAAAAACGACGGGGAGTGAAATACCTTCTTTGAGAGAGGCAATGGACGCTTCAATATCGACTTGTTCGAAGTCGAGAACGGCCCATTCTTCGACCGGAGGCATGGTGGAGGTTTTCTCACCGTCTTCGTTTTCAACAACGGTTGGTTGTGGTCGCTTCAAGTAGAGTCGGTCGAATCGAACTTCGATCATATCGGCGCCTTGAATTCCGGCACGGGCTGCTTCTTCGACCATTGCTTTCACAGTGGTCTCTTCGAGGGACACGCATACTTTCGGGTCAGGCATGGATTTGGCGACTTAGGCACGCTTCTTAACGCTCTCGCATGAACCGCTTCGCTCAAATGGATGGATTTGGGGATTTTTTATGCAGCAAATGAGCCGAAAATTCGGCCGTTCGTTCAACATGTTTTTTGTCGAATTCGATGCTGAGAATGCGCTGTTTTTTGATAGCTCAAGACCCCTCTGTTGCAGTACCTTTATACCCCCTCGTCGCAGGGTATAGATGTATAGGGGGTTCGGTGGGCGAAAATAGTTGACTGCGGGGACAAAACTCTCCTCCAAAGCACCTAAAAAAGCGTCCATTTCCCGCTCCCGAAAAACCCCAATCTTACGGCCCTCCGGAGAAGTACATATGTCAGACGAATATA
>TARA_B100001093_G_scaffold241598_1_pt1 | contig 13136 bp, 6 predicted proteins | sample TARA_B100001093 | Tara Oceans TARA_B100001093 (sample SAMEA2623116) | marine metagenome | biome: marine biome (ENVO:00000447); feature: surface water layer (ENVO:00002042); material: "saline water (ENVO:00002010), including plankton (ENVO:xxxxxxxx)" | depth 5 m
TAACCCCCTCGACCTCCAGGAGAGCTCCGCTGCTGGAACATCTTCAACTGTCGCGCAAGGGGACGCTGTCGCTAAAAGCCGCCAATCAAATACTTCTCTCACCCGGCGCAGACGCTCTGCTGCCATCCAAAACTATGTGCAGCCCCTTCCGGTCGAGTTCCGGAAGATGGTTGCGGAGTATTACGAAGCTCTAGAGGAATGAATACCCAAACACTTCGCACCAAAACCATGGCTGCCCTGACGGCAGCCTCTCTCTTCAGTTTGACCCTCTTCCCGACCCGGACGGAGGCGCAGGATGAATCTGCCCCGACCCAGACCGTTGGAATCGCAAGGCTCACCCCGGAAGCCGAAGCCTCCATTAAAAAGGGTCTGGCCTATCTCGCCAAGGCGGGGGTTCAGAATCCAGATGGAAGCTGGGGAGGATCTCAGAACCCAGTCGCCGAGACATCGGTAGGCCTGATGGCCTTTATGCTGAAGGGCTATGTCCCTAACCGTGGAGAATATGGGCGCCTCATGGCCAAGGCCATTTCCTACCTCATCAACAAGGGACGGGAGCAGCGTGGATTCATGGGGACCCCGAACAATCATGCCGGAATGTATGAGCACGGACTCGCCGTTTTGGCTCTCTCAGAAGCCTGGGGTCAAAGCAAGAATCCCCGTCTGAAAAGCAGCCTGCGCCGCGCAGTCGATATCATTCTGCGGGCCCAGAATGCAGAGGGTGGATGGCGATACAACCCGGAGCCCCGGGACGCAGACCTCTCCATGACGGTCATGCACGTGGTGGCACTCAATTCCGCTCGGGAAGCTGGTATCGCGGTCCCGGATGCCACCATCGAAAAAGCCACCAAATATGTCCTTTCCTGCCAGGACGAAGACAGCGGTGGCTTCCGCTACCAGCCCGGCGGGGGAGAGCCTGGGTTTGCGAGATCCGCAGCCGGGGTCATGTCTCTCATTATGTGCGGACAGCTTCGACACAAGGCAACCCAACGGGGGCTAGCCTTCCTCAAGGCCTATCCTGATCGCAAGTTCGACAAGAACTATCCCCGTTTTCACTATTCCCACTACTACGCCATCCAAGCCATGTATCAGGCCGGTGAGTCGGACTTTCAGTCCTGGTATCCCAGGATAGCAGCGACCGTCGTCTCCAAGCAGCAGGAGGATGGAAGCTGGAGTGGGGCCCACGGCACAGTCTACGGAACCGGGTTCTCGATTCTCATCCTTGGGGTGCCCTACCGCTTTTTACCGATTTATCAACGCTAGCAGCCGGCCTCTTCCGGACAGGGGAAAACGACCACCGGGAGAGCCGGGGCTCGCACCATCTCACTTGCTAAGGTTACCAATGATACGACTTTCTCTCAGCCTTTGCATTGGTCTGATCGTCCAGGTGAGCGGCTTGAGCCAGGCTGCCCCGCCCCCCGCAGGCGCAGGGCGGATGATACAGCAACTGCAGAGCGAGAGCTGGATTGAACAGGCCGAAGCTCTTCACTACCTGGGGGAACATCGTGTTGAGATGGCCGCGAGGCCGGTGCGATCACTGCTGGAGGCAAAGACCGTCCACCCTTGGACCCGCGGTCAGGCCCTTCTGTCCCTCTCTCACATTGAAGGAAAGGTAGATCCGGGTGAATTCGGAAGATGGGTTGCCCATGCTGACGCCGCCGTCCGGGCGGCTGCCGCTGAGGTTCTCGAGTCTTACGGAGGCAATTCCGCAATGACGTGGATCGAAATCCTGCTCAAGGATTCAGACTTGGTCGTCAAGTGCCATGCTGCCGCAGCTCTTGCCAGACGCCGAGAGGCTGCCGCATGGAATGTGGTGAACCCACTCACCCTGGAGCCCTCCGTCTCTGCTGCGAGGGCCTCCGCAAGGGCCCTTGCCTTCACAGGCACCGCGGAAGCCCAATTACGGCTCACAACGCAAATCTCGAAGCCGGATTTAATGCGGGAATCTCTACGGGGAGTCCGGAGCATCGAAGATCCAAAGCTGATCCCGATCCTGCTGAATCTGTTACCCGATCTCGAGGAAACTCACCTGAACTATGGAATGATCCTCACCACTTTACAGAATCAGGAATGGAAGGAAGTGACCACCGGCCTTACCTCCTTTATTCAAAGCGGCAGCGAGGAAAAGGTGAGAACGGGCGCTCGTCTCATCACAACCCTTACCCGCTCCCCGGAGCTTGGCGCTCCTCTTCGCGAAGCACTGGGCAAGGCCACCCGGACCGAGACAATCGAGGCCGGCCTGATCGCGCTCGGTTCCGCGGTAATGAATCCGGATGAGCACCAGGAGTTCTTTCGCTCGAAGCTCAAGCACGAGGAATCATCGATTCGCTCCTTGAGCATTCGCTGCCTCGCTCACTGCAAGGAGATCAATCACTACGAAGTTTTGCGGGAGAGCCTGGACGATAAGGAATTTGAGGTGGTTGAAGCCGCCCTCAGCGCTCTCAAACGGCAGCCCGCGGTCAATGCCCCCAAGGGCCGGTTGGTTTCCTATCTTGAAACGCCCCTGTCCAGTAACAACGAGTCTATTCGGTCCCTCGCTTATGAGGTCCTCGCCCATGCAGGCAGCGAAGCCGACTTTCGCCCGGCGATGGCCGCTCTTGAGGAGCTTCTGACCGGCACCGATGAGATCCTTCGTTCGTCCGCCGCAACTGCCTTGGGCGCTCTCGCTCCTGAGGATCAGATCGGAGAGGTGGTGGCTGCCCAAGGATACCTCGCCCACTGGATGGTGATCGGCACCTTCCTCAACGACAAGGAGCACAAGGCCTTCCATGAAATTCATGAGCCAGAAAAGGAGCTCGATTTCGAGAAAAGCTACAAGGCGACCTATATCTGGCTCCTCGAGGGCCGGAGTGATAAACCGATCGAGCGAGAAGTGACCTGGGGTGAAGGCATCGTCGATCAGACGGATGGAAAACTCTCCATGTCCTCACAGTTGCCTCCGCCAGGATCCTTTGCGGTGGGTTACGCTGTAGCAGATATCCACGTTGATAGTGAGAGGGAGGTGTTTCTCGACATCGATGGGGACGACGCCTTTAGGGTATGGCTTAACGACGAAAAGATATCGGAAAAAATCGCTCCCTACGAACACCGCAAGGACTGCATCGCCGAAGACAAGGGACTCAAAGTCAAGCTCCTGGCCGGCACCAACCGTTTCATCGTCAAGTCTGCGAATATTGATCACCGCTGGTGGGTACGACTACGCCTCACAGATTCCAATGGAATCCCTACTCCTTTCCGAAGACCATGAGCCAGAGTATGCGATTGCTTCTCTGCATCCTTCTCCTGCTCAGCGCTAAAACCTTCGCTGCTCCCGAGGGGCCTCCAACCTCTGATCCGCGCTGGGCCGAGGCGCAGAGCAGTCACCAGACGGGCAACAAGGACGATGGCCACCGACTCCTTATCGCACTCGCCGACTCCTGCCCGGGCGATCTCGGCCTCGCAGTAGCTTGCTATTCCGCAATTCTCGAGGTGGAGGGCCGACCCCTGAAATCCAATCCATGGATCGATCTTGCAGCCGACAGACTTATGGCCCTCGAGCAGTTTGGGGCAATCTCGGCAAATACCGAAGTCGTCCACGAGGCTGTCTCCCGCGTCATTGACAAGGCTCTCCTCGAGGGACGGCACCTTGAAGCCCGCGCGACCAGCGACCGGTTCCTACGGAAGAACCCAAACGACCTCTATTGGCGCATTCGCCACGCTTACAACTACCGGAGGATGGACCTGCTCGACACTCTTCCCCTCTACCAGGAATTGAAGGAGGAATACGATCCTGACCATCCCCATCCCTCTACCCGCCAACTGTGGGCCTGGATGCAGCCAGAACTTAAGACCATCGAACAGCTTCCCGATCCTATTTACCCTCTTCCCAAGGGAAGCCCACTCCTTCTCATGGAGCCGGATGATCCGGACGGTTACTGGAGAACCGTGCTGGACCGCTCTCCGGCAGATATCCCCACCATGGTTGACCGGGTCGCGGCTCTCTCTGCCACCCAAATCGTGCCTTGGGCAGATCAAACCGGGCTCACGGATCCCCTGCGGGCTCTTGACCTCCACCTCCAAAGCAAGCCCCCTCGGGAACTCAAGGCCCTGCGTGAACTCCAGAACGATCTTTTCGCCCGGGAAAGGCTCCCAACAGATCCCAGAGAGAGAGACCTCCTCGCCCTTAGTCGACGTTTTGCCTGGTCCGACACCATGCACCGGAAACTGCTCGCCCTGGGTAACACCGCGCTTTGGACCGGACGCCCTGAATCCGCCCTGCGAAGCTTTCAGGAACTCCTTAGCCACACCGAGGATCCAGAACTCAGCGGGAATGCCCAGACAGGGCTCTGGACCGCCCAGAAACAGATTGGAGCCACAAACGAAATTAAGGCTTCCGCCGGCATTCTCGACCCGGGAAAGAGCTACTCATGGATGGGAAAGCCTGCCAGAGCCGCAGACATCAGACGCGAACTCCTTAAGGACCATGTCGCCCCCACGGATATCATTGCCCCCACTCTCGAATCCTTGAGTCAACACGTCCTGAAGCTTCCTCCGGTTTCCCCATGGCCAACAGACACTCCCGCTGTCGGCTTTGGGATCGACCTGCAGGTATCCGGGACGCAGGTTATCGCCAGCGGCCGCAACCTGCTCGTAAGCTACGATGCCGAGAATCCTGGTTCCCCACTCTGGTCCCAACTCCAGCGCCATCCTGTTGAGCACCATCGAAGGACCGGATATCACCCCGGCTATTTCCAACCCCTGATAAGCAACGAGACAATTTACACGAGATGGGGGCTTAACTCTCTCCCTGACGGGATTGCCGCATTCATGCTGGAAGGAGGAAAGCCACTCTGGGCCTACACCTACGAACGGGGACGCTCCCCATATTCCAAAGGCGTTCCGATGGGCGATCCGGCAGCGGCGGATGGGAGTCTCTTTTACCTGCAATGGCATACCCCGGGTGACGTTACTGACCGGAATCGCACTATTAGTCTGATCAACTTTGACCTGCAAAAGCGACAACCCCGATGGTCAGCGGATCTTGCAAGCTCGGGAAAAGCCATGGATATGGCTGGAAGCATCCAAAAATCCGCACCCCAGAATACTCTTTATGGAAATTCGGTCACAGTTCACCGCGGAGCTGTCTACTGTAACACCAATGCCGGAATGATCATTCGCTGTGATATCCGCGATGGGCAGGTCGACTGGACTCATAACTACCGCAGAAAGAATTCCAGCCTCGTCTCAGAAAACCTGGGCACCCGCCCAATTATCAGCGGCAATAACGTCATCTGCATGCCGAGGGATGATGGCCGGATTTTTGCCCTCGACCAAAAGACTGGCCTTCTGGTCTGGGACAACCCTCTCGTGGTCGGCACTGAGGCTATCGGAGTGTGCCGAGACATTCTTATAGTCCGCGGAGCAGGAGTTATGGCAGGGCTGGACGTCGGCACCGGAAAGGCCCGCTGGTTCCGCCCTATTCCGGAAGGCCCGTTGGGACGGTCCTTGCTGATAGGAACCTCCGTGTATGTAGGCTCCGTAAACCAGCTTATCAGACTGGACGCATCTACTGGAAAGGTTTTGGAGGAGCGGCTCTGGGCGCTAGGTAACGAAAGACCTCTGGCATTCACCGTCAAGGGGAACCAGTTATTCGTGATAAGCGATAGTCCCGCTCCGGACCATCGACACGATCTCGGGAAGCCCCTGGCTAAGGTTGACACCCCCGCCCGTGCCCTGGAGCTTCCCCTCAAACGCACATGGCAGCTCAACCGCGGTAACGCACGGATCGCCATCCCCCCTTCCACTTCAAGCCTGAAGGAATCCGCCTACATTCTCTCCGGGGGGATCCTCGAGTCCATCGACCTCAGCCCGAGTGGATCGATCAACTGGCGCCGTTTTGTGGATGCCCACAAGGCCCAGCTGTCATTCTTCGATGACAAGCTTCTCCTCGTGGAAAACGGACGAACCCGACGTGGCTACAGCCGCGCTGTCGCCTTCAGTGCCAAATCCGGGCGCATCCTGTGGGAATCCATGGTTCCTGCCTCACTTGGCAACCCGCTCTTCTTTGACCGCAAGCTCATGTATCATGATCGCCGGGGCAAAATGGTGGTGTTGGACCTTGAAACCGGAAAAACAGTCTGGCAACGCACCTTGGACGAGGGAGATCTGGTAGATCCGCACTGGGATGGCAAGCAGTTGCACATCTTCCATGCGTCATCGTGGCACGGGCCACACCTCCTCGTTCTTGATCCTGCTACGGGAAACACGGTCACGCGTGATTCCGTCATGATGAGCGCCGCGGTCGCCCCCAACATTGCCACGCCCGTAGATGATGGATGGCTGGAAGTCCGCTTCCCGGAAAGGACCGCAAGTTGGATTCGCCTGGCAGCCCTTTCCGAGGTCAACGGTCAGGGGTGGGCGTCTGCCGCAGAGCTCCATGTTCTCGATGCGGAAGGCAAACCTTTACCAAGGAACAAATGGGCTATTGAAGCGGAGCATGAAAGGAACAACGGCCTACGGGCTCTACCTCGCAATCTGATCGATGGTGATCCGTTAACATGGTGGCACTCTCCATGGAAGGATCCCGAAAAGCCCGTGATCGGGAAAATTATCCCCCATCCCCATTTCATCCATATCAATCTTGGGCAGAACTACAGAATCAGTGGGTTTCGTTATCTCCCAGCCAGGATCCATAATAACAATGGCATGATCCGCGATTACGAGTTTCATTCCCGCGAAAATCATCAGGACTGGGGAAATCCTGTTGCTGCAGGAGTCCTCGTCAACCGGCTCAGGGTGACACGAAACTATTTCGGACCCGGTGCCGTCTTCTTCGATGCTCGCAACTATCCGGGTAAAGATCAGGCCGTTTTCCGGCATGATCTCGATAAACAGACCACGAAACTTGTCGAGAATCAGGCCCATCTTCTCTCCATGCACGGGCCTTATGCCCTGATCACCTCGCAGAACAAACTTATCCTGCGGCGCTCCGATGATCCTTCCTACCGCTTCGAACTCACCCCACACATCAACCATGGGCATCATGGGCACATCGTCATCGAGGGAGACCGGCTGGCAATGGGGCGCCACAAGATTGTGGTAGCCGATCTGAAGAAAAAGCAGTTCCTCGAAATACCGGAAAGTCCAGGTTCTCGCCGTAACCATAATGGAACCTTTGTCCGGATCTCCAATGGACATTTCCTGAAAATTGTCCACCACGGCAACAAGCAGGAGCTAAGCCTTATAAACACTGCCAGCGGCAAAATCCTCGAGGGAACAATGGAAATCCAGACTGAGCGCTTTGCCGAAGAGCGCTTTATCAAGGCTCCGGGCCAGCGCCTTCTTTCATTCGGCCGCACCCTGCTTTTCTACGACAACTCGACCCTGAGCGCCTGGGTCACCGCAGACTGATTTCCGGGCAAGGAGCCTCGGCCCCATCGAAGGCCTTTCCAAGTCATCTCTGGGGGCCTAAAAGAGGACATGCGCTCCTTCCCCGCCCTTCTGGCCCTTTCCCTCTCTCTTGCCTCTGCCGCCAGCGGTCGACCACCCAACATCGTCTACATCATGGCTGATGAACTGGCCTATTATGAGCTGTCTCATATGGGAAATCGCCACATCAAGACTCCGCGGATCGATGCCATGGCCAAGGATGGAATACGCTTCACTCACGCCTTTGCAGCAGCTCCCGTTTGTGCCCCCCTACGCTGCAACCTCATGACGGGAAAGCATGCTGGTCACACCTCAGTTCGCGCAAATGATGGAGGCACTCCCCTCCGCGCGGATGAGATCACCATCGCTTCCCTGCTGAAGAAAAAGGGTTACTCCACCGGAGGGTTTGGCAAGTGGGGCGCTGGAGGCCGGGACTCTACGGGTGTTCCGGAGAAGCATGGATTCGATATATTCTATGGCTACTACGATCAGGTTCATGCTCATTCGTTTTATCCACCCTACCTCATCCGCAACAGCGAGGAGATAAAACTGGCAGGGAACGCAGGCGGACGTAGTGGGAAAACCTACTCGCATTACGCCATCATGGAAGAGGGCCTCAAATTCATCCGGGACAACAAGGAAAAACCCTTCTTCTGCTATTTACCCATCACGCCTCCACACGGCATGTACGATATTCCCCGCGATGATCCTGCATGGGAGCACTATCGAAATGAGGCTTGGATGAAAGACGACCAGATTTCACAAGACGTGAAAAATTACGCAGCGATGGTGACCATGGTCGACGACAACGTCGGGCAGGTACTCGACCTCCTTGCCGAACTCAACTTGAGTAATGATACCATTGTCTTCTTCTCTGGAGATAATGGAGGACAGGACCGCTTTCGCAGCCCGAATCACCCCAGGGGGTTCTTTGGACCTAACAAAAACCCCTTAACTGGCGTGGAATTCCGCGGCGGTAAGGGTAGTCTCTACGAGGGTGGGCTTCGCATTCCATTTCTCGTTCAGTGGCCGGGACGAATCCAGCCCGGCCAGGTCAGCGACCTGATGTTTGCCCAATATGATATTCTTGCTACCCTTTCGGCCCTGGCAGGAGCGAAAGTTCCGAGCGATACAGATGGCATTTCTATCCTGCCAACCCTGCTGGGAACCGGAAAGAATTCAGCCAAGCAGAAGCTCCACCCCCACTTTTACTGGGAGTTCGGAAACATGCAGGCCGTGCGCATTCGAAATTGGAAGGGTATCCATATCCGGAATAAAAAAGAGTGGGAACTATACGACCTCGATAGCGATATCAGTGAAACGACCAATCTGGCTACGGATCACCCGGGGATCATTGCCAAAATGACCACCGTCATAGCAGAAAGCCATGAGCCAGCCCGCCCTGGCACCTATACCACGAGGGAGCGGCATGAGCGGGACCGGTGGGCAAAGTGGGGAACCTCCCGTCCCCAGCAAGCCCCGGGAGCGGGCAAGATGAACCGTATCAAGGAAAAAGGTCTCATTCCATTTGAAGAGATGAAACTCCTGAGCTCCAGCAGCGAAAATCAGTCGAACAATCGGAAGGCCACCTTTGCGATCGACGGCCGTCCGGATACACTATGGCACTCAAGCTGGTCTGATGGGCTGAAGACGCATCCGCATGAATTGGTCATCGACCTTGGATCCCCATGTAACATAACGGGGTTCCGCTATCTTGCGCGCCAGGATGGGGGATGGAACGGGGCCTTTGCTGACACCGAGTTCTATGTAAGCAATTCCCCCACCTCGTTCATTGAATGTGCCGTCAAGGCCAGCTTCACCAAGACGAGGAAAGTCCAGTCCGCGCGCTGCAAAAAACCTGCCTATGGCCGCTATGTGAAGGTTCGCGTCCTGTCCGAAGTTAATGGGAAGGCCTGGGGTTCTGCGGCGGATCTGGGGGTGGTCGGAAGAAGGAGTAAATAGCGGGATCCGTGCTCTCCCACATATTCAGTATTTCCGTAGCTGGAGCCCCGGTAATCTTGAGCTCACCTCATCAAAACGAGGTAACTTAGGCCTTCCGGGTTTTCCTTGACCCCCGCTTCCCCCGCGGCACCCTCTCCCCAAACCCTCTTGTCATGTCCATCCTGCGGTCGCTCTTCCCTCCCCACCAGAGCCTCGTTCTAGTTGCCCTCGCGCTTCTGATGATCACTCCTGCAGCTGGTCAGCTAATTCAGATTTCAGGGAACGGGCAAACTATCAGCAACGGAGATACCACTCCAAGCAGCAGGGATCATACCAATTTCGGCCCAGTGCTGGCAGGATCTGGACCAGTCGACCGGAATTTTCTCATCCGGAATCTTAGCCAGGTTCCTCTCCAGATCCTTTTCTTCCAGCGGACTGGGACCCACCCAGGCAACTTCACGATCACCGCCCCCCCCGAGCCGGTAATTCCGGGAAATGGAGAAGCTTCCATCACGGTCCGGTTTATCCCTCCTGCCGCCGGGGGGCTAAGGAGTGCGACCATCCGGCTCGTGACTACATCTTCAATCGACGGTGATTTTCAGTTCGACATCGCAGGCGAACTCATCCTGCCCGCTCCCAATATTATTGTCTTGGGAAATGACGTGGTGATCCCTGACGGAGCATTCTCGCCGCTTGAAACCAACAACACGGACTTCGGAACCCTTACCCTTGAGGACCCTCCGCGCACGCACACATTTTCCCTCCAGAACGACGGCGACCAGACCCTCCGGATTGGTGGTCTCAGCGTCACCGGAATCAACAGCGATCAGTTCGCAATCAGCAGAGAGCCCGCTACCTTTGTTCCCCCTGGGAGTGAGACCAGTTTCGATATTCGCTTCAATCCGGACCGGGAAGGCGCGCATCGAGTCACCATCCTGATCAACAGCAATGACCCCTCCCCGACCGAAAGAACTTACAGCTTTACCCTGCGAGGGACTGGCGTCTCGCAGTATCCCGGTATCGCTCTGACAGGTAACGGGCTGAAAATTCGTCCGGGGAAGGATTCCCCCCGTCCGGAAAATTACACCCAATTTCCTGAGGCCGACCTGCAAGCCATCTCTACTCGTGTCTTTATGATCGAAAACACCGGCGACGCTACCCTCACGATCAGTGGCATTCAAATTCTGGGCCCGCACGGCGCCGAATTCACTACCTCAGACACTCCACCAGTCCAGATTGATCCAGCGGGGATATTCCCCCTCCAAATTCACTTTCGTCCCACGGAACAAGGCGTGCGGATCGCAGATCTCCAAATCACGAGTAACGATCCCTCCACCCCAGTTTTTGAGGTCTCCTTAGAAGGCCTTGGCGGACGGTTTAAGCTTCTTGGGGTCGAAAGAACCGCCGAGGATACAATCATCACTTTCACTACCAGAGCCACTCCCGGAACCTATATTTATCGTATTCTCTACTCTTCTGATCTCGAAACCTGGGATTCCGTCGGTTCCATTTTCTCGGGCGGAATGGAAACCCTGCAGTTCCGACACCGCGGCAGTAGCGACCCCCCAAAGGGATTCTGGAGAGTCGAGGAAGACAGCCTCTAGAGAATTCTTATTCGGCGGTCCGCCTCGTAATATCCGCCAACCCATCCAGGAAGCGGATATGGCACTGGACCCGCCGGTAGAGTGAATATTCCGAGGGCGTTTCAAAAGTCAGAGCTGTCCGGGCATGGTTGAGAAAAAGGTGGCCCGCTTCCGGCATGCCACCGATCTCCTCCACGATTTGTTCCAGTCCGCGGGTTCTCCGCATCACACCGTTCCTTAATTCTCTGCCATCGACTCTCCCTCGATGGCGAGGAATGGTCCTTTCCACCTTCTTGAGAAGTGCGGCTCCCAACTTCTCCCCCCGCCGGGCAAGTTCATAGACGTAGACTCCCCTAGCATCAAAATCCTCATGAAGGCAGGCTGCGACACCGAAATTACAGCCTTCGATTAAATGGTGTATCCCAGCGATCATCCTGATATCGGGCTGGTCAAAACAACGGTTCAAATCCCTGCCCTTTTCATCCTCTCTCATATTATTAACGAGGCCCCATGGATTCAGACATGGAAAGATGATCACTGGGTGATTCTGCAGGAAGGGGATGTTCTCTTCAGCCCATTGAAGAAGCCCCTGCACTGCCGCTGGCTCATCGCCATGAATACCGGCACTGAGATAAAGAGCTCTACCAGAACTCTCCCGATGATTCGAAACGGCCAGGATGGTGGAATGGTTCACTCCTTCAAGGTCGTCTACCTGCAAGCCTGCCTTCCTGGCAACCACCCGCCAACGCTTCAAAAGAAAGTCCACATCATGACAGCGATGGCTGGCCAAGTAGATGCGCTCTGCCCGAGTCATGCCTTTCGCTTCGCACAGTGAGGCCGAGAGGTCCACCCGAATGGAGGAAAAAAGCATCTCGCAGGGTCGCGTAGACCCCTTTATATAAGGAATAACTCTTCCGTTTTCATGAGCAACACTCCGCCAATCCTCCTCCATTCCCTAGCCGCTATTTCACTCCTTCTCGCATGCACTGGGCCACTTTCTGCCCAGAAAAATCAGGTCGAGGAAGAAAAGAAGCCCTGGTGGGATGCTCCACAGCCCCGCTTCTCTAAATCGGAGCTTGGAGGGGTCTTCAGCGGCACAGTAGATATGCGGGGAGACGCCAAGGTATCCCATCGCACCATTTACAAAGCGATCGCAGTGCGACTGGGAAAGGGAGGGCAAAATGGCACCGTTCTCTTTGATACCGAAATGATGCGTATGGCCTGCGCGATTCCTAGCAAACCCGTAATGTTCAATACATACCGGGATGGACTTGGGGGAGCAGGCCACTGGGTCGGATCTCCTTATCTTTTCACCGCTGAGAGCGGTCCATCATGGGCCGATGAAGGAGGAAACTTCGAAGATCTTCGAGAGGGGAAGAAAGCAGGTCCACTTCCAAGGTCGTGGGCCCAATACCGTGGACTCTACCGCCACGGGGAGCAGGTAGTGTTTTCCTACCGCATCAACGGAGTCGATATTCTCGATATGCCATGGATTGAAGAGGTTGGGGGCCTCAAAGTCTTCACGAGGACGCTGGAGATCAACCCCTCGGACTTAAGCCTGGTCCTGAAGATTTGCCAGGCCCGGGACGACACCGAAGCTCCAACAGTTGTCGTGCCTCAGGGCAAGCCCGACCCTTCCTTTGCACTTGCGAAGGAAGATGGGGAGTGGCATCTGGGCATCAAGGCTAGAAAGAGCAAGGTTCGAATCAAAATGATACTGACCTCGGCGGCCACGAATCAGAGCCAGAAGATTGTAGCGGCCGCTTCGGCTATTCCACCGGCTGAGGACCTCTCCCGATTCTTAAAAGGAGGCCCCCCTCGTCACCCCGCACCGCTAGTCACCAAGGGGGCTCTCAGTGAAGAAAAAGGCCCCTACGTTGTCGATACTATCACTCCTCCTTTTGATAACCCGGATAAGATCCTTTTCCGATTTGGTGGACATGACTTCTTCTCAAACGGAGACATTGCCGTCTGCTCAATAGACGGTGACGTATGGCGTGTTTCAGGCATTGATTCAAAGCTCGATAAAATCAGCTGGCGCCGTCTGGCCACTGGTCTTTTTCAGCCTTTGGGGCTGAAAGTCGTAAAGGACAAGGTGCATGTCCTCGGCAGGGACCAGATCACCCGCCTTCACGACACAAACGAGGACGGCGAAGCGGATTTCTACGAATGCTTCAACAACGGATGCCGTATCGGGAAACATGTCCA
>TARA_B100001093_G_scaffold117715_1_pt1 | contig 13135 bp, 10 predicted proteins | sample TARA_B100001093 | Tara Oceans TARA_B100001093 (sample SAMEA2623116) | marine metagenome | biome: marine biome (ENVO:00000447); feature: surface water layer (ENVO:00002042); material: "saline water (ENVO:00002010), including plankton (ENVO:xxxxxxxx)" | depth 5 m
GGATTAAAACCAGATTACAAATATGACGTTATCCTTCTAAACTATCACGAGAAAACAACTGCCTCACGGGGTGCATCTGTTTTTGACAACGGGAAAATAAGTGTCAGCGGACAATATTTGATGTCAAATGGGATTATTCTCCCAAGCCAGTTTCCCGACCGCATGTGGGTTTTAGAAGGAACTTTGTAACGATTGATTAAATGGCGATGTCACCAGACAAAAGTGTTTTCCCATTCATTTTTTCTGGGGTCCTAATCGAACTGTAATTAATCAAGACGGCTTGTTTGATCATTAGCTAATTATTGGCTCTGCTCCTTTTCTCAAGAACCCAATGACCCAATTTTATATCATTAACTTTATGATCTACATGAACCCTAGAGTGCTGGTTCTTTTGCGTTTACCAACAGAGCTTTGCACCGTGTCCTATATCTTCTACCCTATTGATTTTATTGGTGCCCTAAGACGGACTTGAACTACTAAAGTACTATTTACGAACAACCATGTTCAATTAAACTTGCTACTCCAGTGCATAAACTGAGATGATTTTTCTCACTGATAATTTGTGAATGCCACTCTTTCTTCAGGAAATTTATGTAATTCTGGTTGCGTAAGAATGGCCCTGAAGCAATTAATGGGCCTTTTGCATCTATAGCATCTAGCCCATTTAATGTCTCCTTAGCAAAAATGGTAGAAATACCTTTTTCGACTGAATCTAAACTAAATTTACTTAGATCAATTTCTTTGGAGGACAAAGAATTTATGAATTTTGCTTTTTGAGCACTGGCATAATCAACAAGGCGTATTGAAGACCAATCCATCAAGGAAAAATCATCCTCGGCAGTTCGCTCTTTTTCCAATACATTTTGATAAATTTTTCCTGCAGGAAAGCGAAAGTTCGGAACCAAATTACCAAAACAATCATTGGTAAGCATCAAGCCGGTTTGTTCCTTAAAATTAAAATTACTAATACCTAGAGAAAAAAGTGTTATCCATGTTCCCGAAGACAGCATGGTGCATGGTAGCGTTCTTTTTAAACAGGGGGTAGCTAACGTCACACTTGAATCATGTGCCCCGCAAAGGATTGGTGTTCCCGCAGGTAATCCTGTCTGATAGGAAAGCTCTTTTCTTAGTCCACCAATTTGCTCCCATGCTTTTTTTAGTGGTGGAAAACTCACTTTTGAACTAAGCCCATATATCTCAAGGTCTATGAAATTATTTTTGGAAATATCCCAAAGATCTGAATGTGAGCTGGCATAACTTATCTCAGAACATGTAACTCCCGACAACCAATAGCTCCAATACTGAGGCCAAAATAGTATCTGTTCCACTTCTGTAAATTTACCGGGGAAGGTTTTATTTAACCAAAAAATTTGTGCTCCAAGATTTAGACCAGCATCCATTCTTGGTGAACCAGTTTGACTAAATTCTGGACGGATTTTATCATAATCAGTTCGCACTTTGTCGGGACCCTCAAATTCATAATCTAAAACGGGAAGTACGAGCTCTTCATTAGATATAAAAGCAGCACAAGCACCATGTGTGGAAGTAAAAATTGACTCTACTGAGTAACTTTTGTTTATTTCGTTCAATGATTTAATAATAAAACTCTTTAAAGCTTCCACATCAAAATGGGGGTACGGCGGCTCATTAATAATTAAATTTTTTCTCTGAAAGATTAGCGTCTCTTTTGAAGTTAAAATATTGAACAAAATTACTTTGGCATGAGTTTTCCCGATATCGAGCACTACTATGTTACGATCTGACCTAGAAACTTTCATTACTAAAAAATATTTTGTTGTTGACGATATTTTTCTGCGTCCCAATCAAGCAGGCTCTGAATTATATCGTCAGTAAAATAATTAATATCTATATCATCAGAAAGCATCGACATTAAATCATACATACAGCGTATCATCTCTGTAGTACCCTTTAGTGCATCGTCTCGAATGATTATACCGTTATCAACTAAACAGATGCAGGAATTTAACGGTAGATTAGAACTCGATAACTTAATAAGTTTTTCACGTAAACCTATTTCATCTGGATCAACTACAGGAACTCTGGGCCCTAAAAAAACAACGCAATCTGGCAGGGACATACCTTTCGAAAGCCGTTCTCTCCAAGTACTTTGTAAGGCAAGCTCATTGATATTATTGTCCTCACATAGGGTGTACCCGGTACCCTCAATATTAACTTTTCTCCTTCTCAAATCCCTAGGCTTTTCATGATAGCTTTGAAGCTGCGAGTCTAAGCGCCTTCCTATATCTTTCATAGTTGACCGTAAGTGACTTAAATCATCGCTGCAGACAACCAAACCATGATTTTCAAGTATAAATATTTTGTCACTTTTATCTTTTAACGATTGCAGCTGTCTGCAAAGATCAATGCCAGGTTTTATATAAGGTACAAATTTCCAGTCTAAACCCTCAAGGGCTAGCTCCAATTTGGGGAAAAGCTGATCACTAAGGGTAAGAGCAATAACTTTAAGATCATGTGTATGGACAACGTATTTAAAATCTAAGACTGCATGCATTGGTGCCTCCACAGACGGGCGAAGACCAATAAGTACGCTAGAGGGAATGACACATTCAATAATATCTTCATCGGTACAACTTGAGAGCTCAATAGCTCTATTTATTCTAGAAATGCTCATCTGCACCATAAAGCCTTCTTCATCAGCTTTAGATAACCATTTTCCTGACGCTTTTACCCACAACGTATCTCCAACTTTGATCGACGTATTACCACCTGCCGCTTGTATCTGCATTCTGTCCAAACCAAGCTCTTTAGAATATAGCAACAGACCATTTAGATCATCAGAAATTTTAGTTTTGGGAATTACTTTTGATCTTTCAGAAACCATCAGGAATAACCTTAATCTTCCAAAGCAGTATACCAGCGCTGCGCGTATCTACAAAAAATATCACTCTCTTCATATGTAAACTCCTCAGAAATTGGGGTCGCTAACTTTGTATCAGTTTCGATCGCCAACATTGCTGCCCCTGTGCTGGTACCGGTTGTGCTGCTTGCAGCATATACTTTACACTGCATTGCTGCGGCCAGCATTATACAATAGCCCCTGTTCCTGGCAAAAGGGCCTTCAACAACAATTGGACCGTCGTGGCCAGTAAGCGAAAGACATTGAGAGCTTATCATCGCCAAATAGTAACTAATCGCTGCCATCCTCTGTGGTTCACCATAAATAGGCTCATCACCAATCCACACATGTTGCCTTCCTTGAAAGGGACCACTTTCAGTCACCACAGATGGCATTAGCATTGGGCCTTCTTTTGCTACCTCTCTCAGGGTCTGATAGTCGATAGATGTATCTTCAATACCACCAAGAAGTAGCTCAAATTCTCTGCCACCCATAAATCGAGCCGAAGGTACTGGGTTATTAAAGGCATCTACGTTTACTAGCGTATCTCGTTGGGGATCAAGACTAATACTTCTACCCCCTATTGTCATTGCAATGACCCAGGTTCCAGTCGAAACTACAGAGAACGGAGGGTGGCCTCCTAGTAAATGGGGTATCAGCGAAGCATTGGAGTCGTGTATACCGCAGTAAACGGGCGTATTGCCAGGAATGCCTGTGAACTTTGTAATTTGTGGTAAAACTGATCCTAAAATATCTGATGATTGTCTTGCAGGGGCAATTTTATCCCGTATGCAGAGTTTATCAGTCAATGATGAAAAATTCCGCGAAAATGGGTTCCAAAGATCTGTATGACAACCGAGAGACGAAACATCACAAGCCAAAATACCAGTTAATCGATATCCCCAATATTGGGGATAGGTTACAATGTGTGCAGTCCTATCCAGCAAGCTAGAATCTAGAGAACATAGCCAGTAGATTTGGGCTCCTAAGTTTAAGCCAGCTGGTAATCGAGGTGATCCAGTTTCAGCGAACTTAGGCCGAAGCACGTCGTATTTATTTGAAATGTTTTCAGGGCCTGTATGTTCGTAATCGAGGATAGGTGCAGCCAGCTGACCATCGGCTGAAATCAAAGCTCCGGATGCACCATGAGTAGTAACTGAAACTGCATCTATGCCAAATTTAGCTTGTGTGTATTTTAATTTATCTAGCAGGAACGTCCAAATGGCTGCTACGTCAAAAAATGGATAATATGGACCCTGCCTAACCTTATTAGGCATAGTAAATACAGCTATTTCATCAAAATCTTTAGTATCAACTATAGCAAACTTTGCGTTTGTTTTGCCAATATCGATAACTGCAATGCGCTTGGATATCATGGCATATGAAACATAGTCTTAAGAGGAACTACAACTGGCTCATTATTAGGATTAGTTTCCATAATATCAGCCATATAAGACCACCAGCGTTGCATTATTTCTTCATTAGGAAGTTCATTCATTTTGTGATCATCTTTGCGCCACAGTACACCGAAAAGTGCATACGTTTCCTCATCTAAATGTATCGAATAATCAGATACACCTGCATCTTTTAATAAAGTCACCAGTTCCGGCCAAATTTCTATGTGACGCTTTTTATATTCTGCCAAACAACCTGCATTTAAATGCATTTTGAAAGCAAATTTTTCCATTTATGTCCTCCAAACCGACCAAAGTCTTGGCAAAGCAATGACTGAGATTAACAAAGCCCCAATTACAATAGACATTACTATACCGGGTACGTTTAGAAGCCCGAGGCCAAAGGTTACTAACCCCATAACAAAAGCTGCAATAATTACGCCTGGAATAGAGCCTGAACCACCTAAAATATTAACACCACCCAAAACCACCATTGTTACTATTTCAAGTTCCCAACCAAAAGCAATCGAGGGTCTCGTCGAACCAAGTCTTGACGTCAGACAAATTGCAGCAACGCCAGACATTAAACCGGTCAAAAGAAACAAAACAAATTTGACGCGATTTACGCGTATACCTGAAAAAAGAGCCCCCGTAGGATTATTTCCAATGGCATAAACAGCTCGACCGAAATTGGTCATGTGCAGTATTATGCCATACACTAAAGCGAGAATTGAAAATAAAACAAATTCAAAAGAAATTACCCACCAGAAATATCCCTGACCAAAGTAGGCAAAATCTTGGGGGTATCCACGGTAAGCTTGGTCACCAAGTATAATAAAACTGATACCGCGAAAAAGGCTCATAGTGCCAATGGTAACTACAATCGATGGTAAGCCAAATCTTGTTACAAGGACACCATTAGTAGCACCACACAGCAGGCCAGCAATAAGCCCAACTATTATTAGGCCCTCTGTTCCAATCCCAACTTGGGCCGCGGCGCCCATCGCCGTCGAAGCTAGTGCAATTATTGATGCTACAGAAAGATCAATTTCACCAGAAATGATCAACAAGGCCATAGCAAATGCAATCATTGCTTTTTCCGTAAAATTAAATGTAGCATCAGATAGGTTCCAGGCGTTTAGAAAGTAAGGAGATGCAAAAGAGTTAGCTACAAATATGGTTATTGCTACCAACATTAATAAGCTCTCCCAACTCTTTAACCTTTGTTCGAGTGGAGATCGCAATCTATCAGGTAGACTTAGTTTGTTCTTTTGGGTCATGTTGCTTGTTCTGCACGCTTTAATATTATGCGCCCTTTAACTCTATTTGCCTGAGCATTCAAAACTACTGCTATAATAATTGCACTGCCTGATATGGCCATCTGCCAGAATGGAGAGATGTTCACTACCGGTAACGCGTTGGCAATAATCCCCAGAAAAAGAGCTCCCAAAAGCGCACCGTGTACCGTACCTATGCCTCCCATAATTGACACTCCACCGATCACGCAAGCGGCAACTACCGTCAACTCAAAACCGGCAGCAACATCAACATAAGCCACTGCAAAACGAGAAACCCATAGATAACCCGTTAATCCCGCCAAAGCCCCCGAAATCGTAAACGCCCAAAACTGAGTACGGCCTACATTGATCCCGGCGTAGGTAGCAGCATGAGGATTACCGCCCGCTGCATAGAAAGCGCGGCCCAACTTAGTCCGAGACATTATAATCATAAATAAGACAACCACTATAATAGCAATCCAACTCAAAACTGGCATTCCCAAAATTTCTGCTCTTGGAAAGGCTTTAAATTTATCGCTCATCTCATGACTATTTACCCACTTACCCTCGGTTAAAAGGAAAATTATCCCACGGAAAATTGTCATTGTACCAAGTGTTACTACGATGGGAGGGATATCCAACTTCCAGACTAAAACACCATTAAACATGCCAAGAATTGTCCCAAAACTTATGGCTAATAACATCGTTACAATAATTGGCATATCTGGAATAGTAATGTTGACGAGAGACACCACCATACCTGTCAATGCTAAATTAGCTGCTACTGACAGATCTATACACTTTGTCAGAATAACAATCATCTGACCGATCGCTAAGAGAATTAGTGGAGAAGTATCGTTAAATACAGATGCGAGATTAGTTGGAGTGATAAAGGCAGGAAACCTGCTGGCAATAATTCCAAGTACGATGACAATTGCCAGAAGCAGAAGTGCCTCGCGAGAAGATAGAAGACGTCTCAAGTTACGTACTCCCTAATCCCAGCTGCATAACTTACAAGGCTTTCTGGTGTTGTCTCTGGTTGGCTAAGTTCTGCAACAATCCGACCCTCACGCATTACAATTGCCCTATCTGACATCCCAACAATTTCTGGGATCTCTGAGCTAACCATTATGACCGCAAGCCCTTGCGCAGCAAGTTCAGCCATGAATTCATGAACAGCCGCCTTTGAACCAATGTCGATACCTTTTGTCGGTTCATCCAAAATAATTACCTTGGGCCTGGTCGCCAACCATTTCGCGATAACAACCTTTTGCTGATTACCACCTGATAAGTTTCCTACATCGGTATCTAATGATGCAGCACGTAAATCTAAACGTTCAGAGTACTCACGGGCTAGTTTGAACTCCTCAGCAAGTTGTATGAACCCGTTTTGAGAAGTCTTTTTAAGTGATGGCAGTGTAATATTTTGAAAAATTGGAAGTGCCCCAATAGCTCCTTGCCTACCTCTATCTTCAGGAACGTATACAATACCATTATCAACTGCATCAGCCGGTGACCGTATAGACGCCATAGTACCGTCAATTTCAATTGATCCATCAGAGGTCCTTGTAATCCCAAAAAGTGCTTGCATTAGTTCGGAGCGCCCAGCTCCAACTAAACCGTAGAAGCCTAAGATCTCGCCACGCCTCAAATTGAAATCTATTTCAGAAAATTCAGTTGGGTGTTCATAACCTATAACTTCGAGAACTCTTTCACCAATTTTGCGCTCCCTCACAGGAAAGATTTGGTTTACATCACGTCCTACCATAAGCTTTACGAGCTCCGGTTCGCTTACGTCCTCTATTTCACCTTCGCCAACCATCTGACCATCTCGATACACAGTATAAAAGTCAGCTATACGAAAAATTTCGTTGAATTTATGACTTATAAAGAGGATGGCTTTATCCTGAGATTTTAAGGTATCAATAAGATCATATAGCTCATCTATTTCTTTTTGACTTAATGCTGCAGTTGGTTCGTCCATTATAACTACCCGCGCATCAATACTAAGCGCCCTTGAAATAGCTACTAGATGCTTATTGGCTGTTCCAAGATCCTTAAGAATAGCTTTAGGGTCTATATTTGCTCCAATTTCATTTAAAATCTCTTCAGAGCGAGCAAACATAACACCCCTATCAATTAAGCCCAATCGCCCCATCGGCTCATGGCCCAAAAAAATATTCTCAGCTACTGATAGCTCGTCAAATAGTACAGTTTCTTGGTGAATTGCGGTTACACCATTAGTTTCAGCAGTTTGAGGTGTTAGAAACTTGACTGGTTTGTTTGCAAGAAGTATTTCTCCAGCATCTGGCTGATAAATTCCAGTAAGAACTTTTACTACAGTAGACTTTCCGGCTCCATTTTCACCAACAAGAGCAGTGACCTTACCCGGGTAGAGCTTAAGAGATACTTCGGATAGAGCGCGGACCCCTGGAAAAGTTTTGGTAATACCCGTCAGTTCAATACTGGGGCTTTCATCTTGCAAGGTATTCGTGAATTTCCCTGCATTCATTCGAATAATCCTATCGCTGGCTTTATAAAATACGAGGGGGGCAAAGCTCCCCTCGCTTATGTTAAATTACAAATATTACTATGCTTAAAAAATCGATTTAAATTGGTCGATATTAGAGCTGTCGTAAGTAAAAGGATCAGCCATCGCTGCGGAATTTGTATCATCTAGAGTTACAGATCCCATGCGACCCATTGGAATATTAGCACCAGAAGATGCGTCAGCTCCCGTGGCTATTGAATGAGCCAACATGGTAGCTGAATATCCAAGATCAATAGGGTTCCAAATTGCAAAACTCTTTGTTGCTCCAGAATCTACACATCCAGCCATTTCTGATGGAAGCCCCAAACCAGTAACATTAATTTCACCAATTTTTCCAGCATCTGTTACTGCCTGACAAGAAGCAAGTATACCGACTGTAGTAGGTGCAATTATAGCTTTTAAATTGGGATAAGAAGCCATTAGGCCCTGCGCTTCACGGTAAGACTTATCTGAAAGATCATCACCATAAACTGTAGCAACCAAGTTTACTCCCTTATAATTTGGTAAAACATCCTTCGCTGCTTCAATCCATGCATTCTGGTTTGTGGCGGTGGCGGTTGCTGATAAAATTGCGACATCTCCACCATTAGGCATGTGATCGGCAGCAAGCTTAATTATTGTATTACCAATAAGCGGTGTAGAAGATGGGTTTAAGTGCATTTGACGACCATCTTGAGCCACCCCAGAGTCCCATGAAATTACTGTAATTCCACGGCTCATAGCTTTTTTAAGAGATGGAACCAAAGCATCTGGATCATTCGCCGATATCGCAATAGCGTCAACTCCCTGCGCAATTAAAGAATTAATTACTTCGATCTGGCCCTCTGCTGTAGTGTCTGTTGGGCCAGTATAAATAATTTCAACACCACCCAGTTCAGCAGCTGCTTCTTGAGCACCTTCTGCTGCAGCCTCAAAAAATCCAATGCCTAGTGCTTTTACAACTAAAGCAATACGCATATCACCGGCAATCGCTGAAGTACCTATCATACTCATTGCCACGCTTAAGCCGGCAAATAACTTAGTAAAGTTTCGACGTTTCATTATTTCCTCCCTTTATGGAACATCATTATTTAGAATAAGGCTTGTTAAGAGGCTGCCTTCCCCTCATATTGATTTTCACCCGAGCGGGTTACAATCAAATTTACGTCAGCCGCATCAAGCATAGATGCCGCTGTGTCTGAAATTCTATCATCTGTAATAATTGTATTTATTTTTGAAAGTTCACAAATTATCAGGCTTGACCGCCTTTCAAATTTTGAACTGTCAGCCAGAACTACCAATTCATCAGCCTGTCGTATAAGCTTTTGCTCTGCTTGAATTACCAGAGGGTCAGCTTCAACAAGCCCAAGTGGGCTAATTCCTTGAGCCCCAATAAACATACGTTTGGCATAAAAGTTACGAGTTATATCATTTTCAAATGGAGATAAGAGAATATTTTGTTCTCGATAAATCGTTCCACCGGACAGTGTAATTGTATTTTTGGAATGTTTCAATAAATGCTCGGCTAAAGTAAACGAGTTAGTAAGTATTGCAAGGCGTCGGGAAACAAGTGGATGCACCATTTGAAAGGTTGTGGTGCCACCATTTATTATAATTGAATCACCGTCACGACACAGAGCTGCAGCAGCTTGAGCTATTGCCTGTTTATCTTTGATACGGAGGGTCTCATTTACCGCAAATGTTCGTCCTGCAAGCCCAGTGAATTGTGGAGGTGAAATTGCTTCTGCTCCACCTCTTACGCGACGCAGTTTATTTCCAATATGCAAGTTCGCTATATCTCTTCTGATCGTTGCTTCCGACGCTCCCGTCAAGTTGCAAGCATCTATAACTGTAACAACTGGACGATCTTCTACAGCAGACAAAATTACTCTATGGCGTTCTTTTTCGTGCATTTGTCCCCCTCATAAATAAGCTTCACTAACTTAATTGAGTCTGTCAATCATTTTTAATAAATTCCAATCATTAGTAAGCATATTTGATTATTATTGATTATTATTGATTGACAAATAAACACACCTAATTCACTTTATGCTATACAATTCAAGTTGTCGTCCGCGTTTTTGGGAGGGGTAAATGCAAGAAGCCAAGAAAATTATACTTCTTGAGAATCGATGGAAAGATAAAGACGCTGTCGGTAAAGATCAGGCCGAGCTACTGCTTTATCGCTCCAATATTCTTGGTTCAGATAAACGTGTAACTAATTACGGAGGAGGAAATACTTCTGCGAAAGCGATCCAAAAAGACCCTCTTACTGGAAAATCCGTGGAAGTATTATGGGTGAAGGGGTCTGGCGGAGATATTGGATCCATTACAATGGACGGACTAGCTAGCCTTTACATGGAAAAATTGAATGATTTGAAAAGTCTTTATCGTGGAATAGATTATGAAGATGAAATGGTTGAATACCTACCACACTGTACTTTTAATCTGAATCCCCGCGCTGCCTCAATAGATACACCTTTACATGCTTATGTTCCTCACAAGCATGTTGATCATGTGCACGCCGACGCAATTATAGCCATTGCAGCTGCTAAAAACTCTAAGGACCTTACTAGTGAAATATTTGGATCCAGCATTGGCTGGCTACCTTGGAAAAGGCCTGGTTTTGAATTAGGATTGTGGCTTGAAAATTTCTGCATCGAAAATCCGGATTCAGTAGGTGTTGTGTTAGAAAGCCACGGATTATTCACATGGGCAGATACATCAAAAAAGTGCTACGACACAACAATTAATGTGATAAACAAAGCTGTCGCTTGGTTCGACAAAAATAATAAAGGTGTCAAACCATTTGGTGGAGCAAAGTATAAGAGCCTCCCAACGGCCGATCGTCGCGCTATTGCTGCACGATTAATGCCGGAAATACGCGGTTTTGTTTCTGATAAGCATCAGATGGTCGGTCATTTCAATGATAATGATGCTATATTACAATTTGTGAACTCAAATAAAATGGAACCGTTGGCAGCTTTAGGTACATCTTGCCCAGATCACTTTCTACGAACTAAAATTCGACCGCTTGTGCTAAGTTTTGATCCTATTTCTGGTAATTTGGATGAAGTTCTAGCAAATCTCCCAAAACAAATCGAAGATTATCGGAAGGATTATGCAGCGTACTACGATCGATGTAGGCAAAAAGATAGTGCTGATCTTCGTGACCCGAATGCCGTTGTTTATTTGGTGCCGGGAGTTGGCATGATTACCTTTGCGAAAGACAAGGCTACTGCAAGAATATCTGGAGAATTTTATGTAAATGCCATCAATGTAATGCGTGAAGCATCCTCAGTAAGTGACTATATGGGTTTACCCGAACAAGAAGCTTTTGGGATAGAATACTGGCTATTAGAAGAAGCTAAACTGCAGCGGTTACCTAAACCAAAATCTTTAGCAGGAAGAGTAGCGCTTATAACTGGCGGTGGAGGTGGTATAGGGGTCGCTACCGCAGAGCGCTACTTAGCTGAGGGTGCTTGTGTTATGCTCTCTGATATTAATCCTGATAGCCTGAAAAATGCTGAAATAAAATTAACTAACAAATTTGGAAAGGATCAAGTCAGGACTTTTGTTATGGATGTAACAAATGAAGACTCTGTAACAAAAGCGCTTGCCGAAATTTCTATAGAGTTTGGTGGTATTGATATTTTGGTATCAAACGCAGGCATTGCATCATCTGCTCCAGTAGAAGAAACCTCGCTAGAACTTTGGCAAACTAATATAGATATTTTGGCAACTGGCTACTTTCTGAGTAGCAGAGAGACATTTAAAATCATGCGGAAACAAAAACTGGGTGGCTCTGTAATCTTCGTTGCCTCTAAAAATGGGCTCGCTGCTTCGCCAAATGCAAGCGCTTACTGCACGGCAAAAGCATCAGAAATCCACCTGGCTCGGTGCCTAGCGTTAGAAGGTGCAGATGTTGGGATAAGAGTGAACGTGGTGAATCCAGATGCCGTACTAAGAGGATCCAAAATTTGGGAAGGTGAGTGGCTAGAACAACGATCTTCCACCTATGGCGTAGATAAAAAGGGCCTAGAGGAAATGTACCGAAATCGGTCTTTGCTTAAGTTGTCCGTATTCCCTGAAGATATTGCAGAGGCTTGTTATTTTTTTGCATGCGAAACTTCTGCAAAGTCGACAGGTAACATCTTAAACGTTGATGCCGGTAACGTTCAGGCTTTTACACGTTAGGAGGCTGCAACATGAATTATGAAGATGCAAAAGAGTGTTATGCGACTTGGGGTATCGATACTGATCAGGCTATTAAACAGCTTTCTGATATTTCTATTTCTGTGCATTGTTGGCAAGGCGACGACGTTGTTGGATTTGAAAACAAATCTGGACTTTCTGGTGGTGGTATTCAGGCAACTGGTAATCACCCAGGACGTGCAAGGAACCCAGAAGAGCTACGTGCTGATTTAGAATTCAGTTACTCAAAAATACCCGGCAGCCATCGCCTCAACCTTCATGCGATGTATATGGATACTGACGAGAAACCAGACCGTGACGAAATTGAATACCATCACTTCGAAACTTGGGTAGACTGGGCCAAACAAATAAATATTGGCCTAGATTTTAACCCAACCTTTTTCGCTCATAGTAAAGCCGATGATAATCTCACTCTAGCCCACCCAAACGTGAATATTCGCAATTTCTGGATTGAACACGGGAAAAGAACGAGGGATATAGCATCTAAAATCGGAACAAATATGGGATCAGCATGCATAAATAACATATGGGTGCCTGACGGCTATAAGGATATTCCTATAGATCGTATGGCAGCACGCTCGAGACTTGAAAAGTCTTTAGATGCTATTTTAGAAAAGCCAAAGCAGCTTCTGAAGGATGCAGTAGAATCAAAGTTATTCGGCATTGGAGTGGAAGCTTGTACAGTAGGTAGTCACGAGTTTTATATGGGTTATGCGATACGAAACAAAACTCTATTGTGTATCGATATGGGACACTTTCATCCAACTGAAAACACGGCAGACAAGCTTAGCGCTTTAGCTTTATCTTTGGATGAAATTCTACTACATGTTTCCAGACCTAT
>TARA_B100001093_G_scaffold319454_1_pt1 | contig 13109 bp, 11 predicted proteins | sample TARA_B100001093 | Tara Oceans TARA_B100001093 (sample SAMEA2623116) | marine metagenome | biome: marine biome (ENVO:00000447); feature: surface water layer (ENVO:00002042); material: "saline water (ENVO:00002010), including plankton (ENVO:xxxxxxxx)" | depth 5 m
TTCCCTTGTATAACTTTGACATAATGGACATTCAGGATTTAAAAACATAAGAACTTTAACGTGCTTATCATTAAAAATAGTCGATAGACTGTCATTTCTATAACAAGAAATTAATAGAACTAAAACAGAAAAAAACATTATCAAACGTCTCATAAATTGACTTTGACCCAAAAGTAATAATTTAGATTTATCTCATTAAGATAGTATGATATTTTTAAATATCAAAAGCCAAAAAATAAGTATATTGCACTATAAAATTTAGAGGTGCTTTCTCAAAAAAATAGAAACTTAACATGAAGATATATTTTAATATCTTTTTATTAAATATTTGAGGCTAATTCCAATCTGCAAAATCAACTTTAAAAGAAAATAAAATGGATGAAATTTTAAACTGGCACTGGTGGATGTATGCCGCCGTACTCTTTTTAATAATAGAGGTTTTTACACCCGGATTTATTGTAGCATGTTTAGGGTTGGGTTCTCTAGTAGCTGCAATAACTGCATATGTGGGATACAATATTGATGTTCAATTTATTGCATTTTCAGCAAGTACATTAATAAGTCTATTCCTCATTCGACCATTGTTATATAAAAAAGGTGAGAAACAGGATAAAATAAAGACAAATACAGAAGCGTTAATTGGACGAGTCGGTACTGTTTCTGAAACTATAGATAATTCATCTAAAAGTGGTAGAGTATTAATAGATGGGGATCAATGGAAAGCCTTTTCACATAACAATGAAATTATTGAATTAAATGCTCAAGTAGAAGTTATTTCTATTGACAGCACAATCATAACAATTAAAAAAACATAAAATGGGAATTACAATCATTACATCACTTATTGCATTACTTGTTGTTGCATTTGCACTTCAGGGTATTAAAATTGTACAACAGTCTGAAACAGTTATTGTAGAACGTCTAGGAAAATATCATAGCACACTTAAATCTGGTCTTAATATTATTATTCCATTTATAGATCGTCCACGCCAAATTATTTGGCGTTATTCTACAGAAGGTCCTATGGGGAATTCTATTGTAAAGTATGTCAAAGAAAATAGAATTGACCTTAGAGAAGCTGTATATGATTTTCCAAAACAAAATGTAATTACTCGTGACAATATTGTTACAGAAATTAATGCTTTAATTTATTTTCAGATTATGGACCCAGTCCGTGCAGTATATGAAATTGCAAACTTGCCACAGGCTATAGAAAAGCTTACACAAACCTCATTACGTAATGTGATAGGTGAAATGGATCTTGATGACACACTTTCATCTAGAGATACAATTAACACAAAGCTTCAAGAAATCTTAGATGATGCTACAAATAAGTGGGGTGTAAAAGTGAATCGTGTAGAATTACAAGATATAAACCCACCTATGGATATTCGTGAAGCTATGGAAAAGCAAATGCGCGCAGAAAGAGATAAAAGAGCAACTATTCTTGAGGCTGAAGGATTTAAACAATCAGAAGTCTTAAAAGCAGAAGGTGATCGCCAGGCTGAAATTAACCGTGCAGAAGGTGAAGCTTCTGCAAGAATTACTGTAGCAAATGCAGAAGCTGAAGCGTTAAAAGTAGTGACTGAAGCCATTAAAGAATCAAGTGGAGATCCTGTCAATTATTTAATTGCTATGAAATATCTTGAAACACTTAAAGAAATGACTTCTGGTGAGGATAATAAAGTGGTTTACGTACCTTATGAAGCAACTGGTGTATTAAGTTCCGTTGGAGGCATCAAAGATTTACTTGTAACAAAAGGAAGTTAACCTATATTTTAGAAGTAAATAAAAAAAGCTACCCCCTTTATTTAAATCTATTAAATAATAATCAGTTTTTAGATTGATTACTACATGAATAAAATCATATACAACATCATCTTTTTTTGCGTGTTTTTTCTTTTTATCGACTTGTACTTTTGGCAAGCACTAAAAAGTAATTTTCTATTTAACTTAAAATCTAACACACTTTTAAAGGCTGCTTATTGGATCGTATCAATATCTACAATACCAATTATGGTTTATTCAATGCTGAATTACCAGAATCCTGAGTCTCCTAAGTATTTAATTATTGTAAGAGCGGTTATATTAAGTATATACTTAGCGAAATTTTTAGCTTGTATTCCATTATTTATTGATGATATACTTAGAGTTTTTAGATGGTTGTATGCAATTCTATTTCCTGTAAATGATATATCAATTGGAAATACTTCAATATCACGTTTAAATTTTTTAAAAAACCTAAGTTTTATCATTGGATCATTTGTTTTTGGAATTATGTCTTGGGGTATTATTTATGGAAGATTTAACTTCAAAAAACATAGGCTCTCTATACAACTTAATAAATGGCCAAAAGAATTAGATGGTTTAAAGATTATTCATATATCTGACTTACATCTAGGAAGTTTTACGTCTACCAAACCCATTAAAGATGTTGTTGAGCTTATAAATAGTGAAGAACCAGATATTATTGTATTTACTGGCGATTTAATCAATAATTCATACTGGGAAGCTGATGATTTTATTTCAGATTTAGCCCGATTAAAAGCTAAATATGGAAAATATGCCATACTCGGCAATCATGATTACGGTGATTATTTAGGAATTGATAAAAACACTCAATCAGGAATGAATAAATGGCAATCAAATTTTAATAAAATGATTGCAATTCATGATATAATTGGTTTTGACTTACTTTTAAATGAAAACAGAAAAATAGAAATCAATGGAAGCGCTTTTAACCTTATAGGTGTTGAAAATTGGGGCGCTGGTGGATTTGCTAAATATGGAGATTTTAACAAATCAGTTGCCGGCTTAGACAGCAACTTAAGTAGTATATTACTATCGCACGATCCGTCTCATTGGGAACATGAAGTTATTAAACACCCTTTTCCTGTAGAACTTCAACTGTCTGGACACACCCACGGAATGCAATTTGGCATTGAACTAGGTAACTTTAAATGGAGCCCTGCAAAATTAAGATATCCACAGTGGGCAGGTTTATATGAAAATAAAGAGCAGAAAATATATGTAAATCGTGGTTTAGGTCATCTCGGATACGCAGGACGTGTAGGTATTTACCCTGAAATATCTATTTTAAAAATATACAGCTAATCATGGATACAAAAGTAAGTGTCTACGATTCATGTAAAGACATTCCTATTAACGAATGGGAGGAGCTCTTAACTTCTAATGATGTCTTCCTGTCTATAGGTTTTCTAAGTCTTATAGAAACATTTCATAAGAATGAAATTTCGCCAAACTACATTGTATTAAAGGAGGGGAATAAAGTTATAGGGATACTGTATTCGCAAACATTTAAATTGAGTAGTAAAAAACTTAAAGAATATATTAACCATGGTAACCCAGGATTTAATCTCATTAGATTTATAAAATCTCAATTGTCAAATTTTGTTAATCTAAAAGTGGGATTTTTGGGAAACCTATTTATGAGCAATGAAATGGGATTCAAAATTCATCCCAATTATTGGAATAAAATTGACCTCAACAAGTTGCTCAGTCAGCTTCAAGGCCAAAATGATAATAAACTGATTATGATACCTCCATTCTATAAAGATTATTTTGAATTTTCAGATGACTATTTTAAGGAGATTAATATAGAACCTGACATGCACCTTAAAATTCCAAAATCATGGCATTCATTTGAAGATTATTATGATGCTATTCAATCAAAGTATAAAAAAAGATACCGAAAAAATCTCATTAATAGCAGCAATATAAAGACAAAAGAACTTAATAAGGCCGAAATAAAACAACATGCAATAGTGTTACATAATCTTTTTGATAAAGTTTACAACAAATCCAGTTTTAATGCAGCAAAATTTAACACAAAGATTTTTTCGGATTTGAAGGCGTTAATCCCAAACACCTCAATTGTTGGTTATTTTATTGGAGATAAAATGATCGGATTTTCGTCTAACATTCTTCTTAACAATACAATGTATGCACATTTTGTTGGATTAGATTATGAGGTGAATCATGAATTCGACCTTTATAGCAAAATGCTCTATGACAAAATTAAATATGCTATTGAAAAAAAGGTTGAATTAATAAAATTTGGAAGAACTGCAAGTGAGTTTAAAAGTAATTTTGGAGCTATTGCTCAATCAAATATTGGTTACGTATATGATAGCTCTGGGATTTTATTGAGACTTCTTAGCCCTCTACTAAAGCTTATCAAAGAAAAAAAATGGTATCAAAGAAATCCATTTAAAGAGGAAAATAAAATTAAAGATATTACCTCTTACGAATCAGCAGCATCCCCAAAAAGCAAAGTGTTCCATTAACAATCAGGAGCTCAAACCCAAAATTAAAACCCCACCAGACAGGTGATTTAAGTTGAAGTATATAGCTTATTACAGGAGCTAAGAGTACAACCGGTATAATTAAATGATCCTTGATCTTCCACTTCGTAAACAACCCAAAAGCATACATTCCTAATAAAGGCCCATAGGTGTATCCTGCAACCTTAAAAAGGGCGGAAATCACACTCTCATCATTGATGAGCTTAAAGATCAGAATGACGAAAAATAAAATCACAGAAAACAAAATATGACTGCGTTTTCGTAAGATAATTTGTTTTGATGTTTCTTTATTTTCTATAGCCAAGAAATCAACGCAAAGGGAAGTTGTTAAAGCTGTTAAGGCAGAGTCGGCACTCGAATATGCAGCAGCAATTAATCCAAGTAAGAAAAATAAGCCCACAACAACAGGCATACTCTCATGCATGGCAACGGTGGCAAACAGATCATCGCCTGTGGCCGAAATACCTACCTGATTGGCAAAGAGGTAAAGTAAAGCGCCAAGTCCCAGGAACAATAGGTTTACAAAGACCAGAACAATGCTAAACCAAAACATGTTTTTTTGAGCGTCCTTAATATTTGGACAGGATAAGTTTTTTTGCATCATGTCTTGATCGAGTCCTGTCATAACAATAGCAATAAAAGCACCTGCCAAAAACTTTTTCGGGAAAAATGAAGCTGAATTTGCATCTTCCAAAAAGAACGTTTTTGAATATTCCGATAATGAAATTTGTTCTACGGCCTTATAAATACTAAAATTCAGGGCATCAGCTACATAATAGAAGCATAGAACAACTGCCACAATCATAAATAGAGTCTGTAGGGTGTCGGTCCAGATAATTGTTCTTATACCCGCTTTATGTGTATACACCCAAATTAAAACTATAGTTAGAGCAACTGTAACTGCAAAAGGTATATTCCAAGAATCAAATACAAGAATCTGTAATACGTTAGCCACTAAAAACAATCTAAACGAAGCTCCTATAGTTCTAGAAAGAAGAAAATAAAATGCGCCAGATTTATAAGACCAAAACCCAAAACGACCTTCTAAATATGTATAGATCGATGTAAGGTTTAATTTATAGTACAAAGGCATTAAAACAGTTGCTATTACAGTATACCCAACCAAATAACCAAGAACCATTTGAAAGTATGAAAACTGACTTGAGGCTACCCAACCTGGTACAGAAATAAATGTAACACCAGATAAACTTGCACCAATCATTCCAAAAGCAACTATATACCATGGTGACTGCTTTTTCCCAACAAAAAAGCTTTCATTTCCATCATCATCAGAAGTCATTTTGGAGATAAAAATCAATAAAGCAAAATATCCGACAAGAACAGAAATAATCATTACAGGCGTCATAGAATCATTTTTAAAAAATCTAATATATAATATCCTATTGATTCTTGCTTGTAAAAAACTATTTTTGAGCTATGAATTACTCATCAAAGTTATTGGAAAAAGCAGTAGAGGAATTCGCCAAACTCCCTGGCATAGGAAAAAAAACAGCTTTACGTTTGGTTTTAAACCTTTTAAATCGAGAAGTAGATGATGTAACTCGCTTTACAACAGCAATTACATCGCTTCGAGAGGAAATACGTTTCTGTAAAAAATGTCATAACATTTCTGATATCGAAATCTGCCAATTATGCTCTAACCCTAGTAGAGACAATTCTATCTTATGTGTTGTTGAAGATATACGTGATGTTATGGCTATTGAAAATACACAACAATACAGAGGACTTTATCACGTTTTAGGAGGAGTCATTTCCCCTATGGATGGAATTGGACCTCAGCATTTGAATATTGAATCGCTAATAGATAAAGTAAATTCAGGTGAAGTAAAAGAAATAATTTTTGCACTAAGTACAACTATGGAAGGTGACACTACCAATTTTTATATTTTCAAAAAACTCAAAGAAACTTCAGTTAAAGTGTCAACAATAGCTAGAGGTATTGCTTTTGGTGATGAATTGGAATATGCTGATGAAATTACATTAGGGCGATCAATTGCAAATAGATTGCCTTACGAAAGCTCAATAAACAGTTAAGCATTTATGAAATTAACTGTAATTATTGTTAACTATAACGTAAAACACTTTCTCGAACAGTGTCTACAATCTGTACATAAAGCAATAAAGAATATAGATGCTGAAGTATTTGTAGTTGACAATAATTCTGTTGACCAATCTGTTGAACTTGTTAAAGATAAATTTCCTTTTGTAAAGCTTATAATTAACAAAGAAAACACAGGTTTTTCAGTTGCAAACAACCAAGCCATTAGAGTTTCTAAAGGAGAATATGTTCTTCTATTAAATCCTGATACAATTGTAGAAGAAGATACTTTTGAAAAGTGTATTTCCTTTATGGATTCAAAACCCAATGCTGGAGCTATTGGTGTTAAAATGGTTGATGGTAAGGGTAAATTTTTACCCGAATCAAAACGTAGCTTACCAACCCCTACAGTCGCCTTTTATAAAATTTTTGGACTTTCAAGCTTGTTTCCTAACTCAAAGCGTTTTGGAGCCTATCATTTAAGCTATCTTCCTGAAGATGAAGTCAACGAAGCTGATATTCTAGCTGGCGCATATATGTTTATGCGTAAAAAGGCACTAGATAAAGTGGGTTTACTGGATGAAACTTTTTTCATGTATGGCGAAGATATTGACTTGTCATATAGAATAATTCAAGGTGGCTACAAAAATTACTATTTCCCTGAAACAAGAATCATTCACTACAAAGGAGAAAGTACAAAAAAAGGCAGTTTGAATTATGTTTTCTTGTTTTATAAGGCCATGATTATATTTGCAAAAAAACACTTCTCTGGCAGTAATGCTTTAGTATTTACCTTACTTATTAATCTTGCAATTTATCTAAGAGCATTTCTTTCTTTAACAAGAAGATTAATTAATAAAATAGCACTGCCATTATTCGACTATAGTTTGATTCTTATAGGTATGATTTACCTAACGAACTATTGGGAAATAAACCATAGATATGTTGAAGGCGGAACATACCCTGATGTTTACTGGCAGGTACTTATGCCAAGTTATGTTTTTGTGTGGCTTGGAATTTACAAATTATGTGGTGTTTATGATACCCCATTTAAATTACCAAAACTTGTTAGAGGAACACTATATGGTCTAATCAGTTTAATTGCCGTTTATGGACTCTTACATGAGGCTTACCGTTTTTCTAGAGCTTTAATTTTACTGGGTTCAATTGGTGCAGGACTTTCAATATTAGCAAGTAGAAGCATCTTTAAACTCCTGAAACTAAAATCATTTAAATGGGGCGAGCAATTCCATAAACGTTTTTTAATCATTGGGTCTTCTGAAGAATGTATGCGAGTGCATGAACTTCTTAAAAAAACTGAAATTAAATCCAGCTTTATAGGTTTTATCCATCAAGGTGACTCTGATAAACCACACAAAAGATATGTTGGTGAGATAAGTCAATTAGATGAAGCCATTAATCTGTATTCAATTGATGAATTAATATTCTGTTCAAAAACTTTATCTGCACAAGAAATTATTTCGCATATGTCCGTTATCGATCGTCACAATTTAGATTTCAAAATTGCACCAGAAGAAAGCATGTATGTTATTGGATCAAATTCAATTAACACTCAAGGAGAGCTTTATGCCTTTGAAGTAAATGGCATAAACAAACCTGAAAACATTAGAAACAAAAGAGTATTTGACATTATTTCAAGCCTGGTTATGTTGATTTTATTCCCGATTTTAGCAATTATATCCAAAAGCGTTTTAGGTTTATTAAAAAACATCTTACTAGTGTTATTAGGTTTTAAATCATGGGTATCCTATCATAAATCTGATAAAAACGACTTATTGCCAAAAATAAAAGAAGGAGTTTTAAATCCATTATCTCACCTCTCATCAAAGCATTCTCAATTGACCCTTTTTAACCTTAATATGCTTTACGCAAAAGAATATCAATTACAGAATGATTTAGATATTGTGCTAAAGAATCTCAACCGACTTGGTTGAGCATTTACAGTAGCACCATTACTTTGCATACAGGATCATTTTTGTATCTTCGCGACATAAATTATTTCAGTAAATCAAAATATATCTTATGGCTCAAGTAGAATTAATAATGCCTAAAATGGGTGAAAGTGTTGCGGAAGCAACCGTTATTAAATGGCTTAAGAATGTAGGTGATACTATTGAAATGGATGAATCGGTTCTAGAAATTGCTACAGACAAAGTAGATTCTGAAATACCATCTTCAATTGAAGGCGTACTAGTGAAACAACTTTTTAATGAAGATGATGTTGTTCTTGTAGGCCAAGCTGTTGCAATCATAGACACCAATGCAGATGCTACTGAAATTGATGAAACACCTGTTGCTAAGGTTGAAGTAGAACCATCTGAAGAGCTTGTCAAAATTGAAAAGATTATTGAAGAAACGATTGAAACAACTTCGATTCCTAAATCATCAGATTCAAATAAATTTTTCTCTCCTTTAGTACGTTCTATTGCACAAAAAGAGGGAATTAGTGTGTCCGAATTAGAAAGCATATCTGGTAGCGGTAAAAATGGCCGTGTCACTAAAAAAGATATTTTAGCATATCTGTCAAAAAGAAGTACAGCTCCTGCTACTACTCATAAAACAAGCACTGTTTCTACGGCTCAAATTACTGCGCCTAGCATACCAGTAATGGAAGGCGACGAAATTATTGAGATGGATCGCATGCGTAAGATGATTTCAGATCATATGGTGATGTCTAAGCATGTTTCTCCTCATGTCACTTCTTTTGTTGAAGCAGATGTTACAAACATCGTTAATTGGAGAAATAAAGTAAAAGATGAGTTTTTGAAACGCGAAGGAGAAAAAATCACCTTCACGCCTATCTTTGTTGATGCCGTGGTAAAAGCTATCAAAGACTTTCCAATGATAAATGTATCTGTTGATGGCACAAATATCATTAAGAGAAAACATATTAATGTAGGTATGGCAGCAGCACTTCCATCGGGTAACCTTATTGTGCCAGTAATTAAAGATGCTGATCAAAAGAATATGATGGGTCTTACTAAAACAGTAAACGATTTAGCAAATAGAGCACGTACGAACAATTTAAAACCTGATGAAATCTCTGGAGGTACTTTTACTTTAACTAATGTAGGTGGTTTTGGAAATGTAATGGGTACACCAATTATCAACCAACCACAGGTAGCAATAATGGCCGTTGGATCTATTGTTAAGAAGCCGGCTGTTATTGAAACTGAAATGGGTGATGTGATTGCAATTCGTCATAAAATGTTCTGCTCTCTATCTTACGACCACAGAGTTGTTGATGGCTCTTTAGGTGGAATGTTCTTAAGAAGATTTGCAGATTATCTGGAAGGTTTTGATCCAAATATGGACATTTAAACTCTAAAGCATCAACTAAAGTTGATGCTTTTGTTTTAATAAGAAACTATGAATTTAACACTCAGTAAACCCTTAGCATTTTTTGATCTTGAAACTACTGGTATAAACGTAGGAAAAGATAAAATCGTTGAAATATGTATTTTAAAGGTTCAAAAAGATGGATCGGAAGAATGTAAAACCTGGCGCGTAAATCCCGGGACACCTATTCCTAAGGAGTCTTCTGATGTACATGGCATTACTGATGATATGGTAAAGGACTGCCCTACTTTTGCAGAACTTGCTGTAGAGATTTATAATTTCATAAAAGACGCAGATTTATCTGGTTACAACTCAAATCGATTTGATTTACCTTTATTGGCTGAAGAGTTTTTGAGAGCTGACATAGATTTTGACATGAAGAATAGACGCTCTATTGACGTTCAATCGGTGTTTTTTAAGATGGAACCAAGAACCTTAACAGCTGCATATCGTTTTTACTGTAATAAAGAGCTTGTAGGCGCACATGGTGCAGAAGCTGACACAAGAGCTACATTTGAAATTTTAAAAGCACAGGTAGACAGATATGAGGAATTAAGAGGTGATTCTGAATCTTTAGCGCAATTTACGCAACCTACACAACCGAATGCAGACCTTGCAGGAATGATTAAATTTAATGCACAAGGGGATGAAATCTTTAATTTCGGGAAACATAAAGGGAAAAAAGTAACTGATATTCTTGACAGAGAGCCTGGTTATTATGCCTGGATGCAGAATGCAGATTTCCCAGCATTCACTAAAAAAGTACTAACAGCGATAAAGCTCAGAAGTTTTAATAAGTAATGAAGATTATTTGTATTGGACGAAATTATGTAGAACATGCTAAGGAATTGAACAATCCTGTACCTACAAAGCCCATGTTCTTTGTAAAACCAGACACTGCACTTCTTAGAACACACATGTTTTATATACCCCCTTTTAGCAATAATATTCATTACGAACTAGAGCTGGTTGTTAAAATTAAAAAAGTTGGGAAATCTATTTCTAAAAGGTTTGCTCATAAATACTACGATGAAATTAGTTTAGGACTCGACTTAACTGCAAGAGATTTACAGGAAGAATGTAAAGAAAAAGGCATGCCCTGGGAAATTGCCAAAGGATTTGACAGCTCTGCTCCTATTGGTAAGTGGTATCAAAAGAAAGATCTAAAAAGTCTGGATTTCTATTTGCTCAAAAATGGGGAAAAGGTTCAGGAAGGAAACCCTTCACAAATGGTTTTTGATGTAGACAGTATTATTGAATACGTGTCGAAATTTATGACCTTAAAAAAAGGCGACCTTATCTTCACTGGCACCCCTTCCGGAGTCGGTAAAATGGAAGTAAATGATGTGTTTGAAGCTTATCTGGATGGTAAGAAAACAATCGACCTAAGAGTTAAGTAATCATTAATACTATCTCCATTACAACAACTGGTCTAATCGATCCAGTCCAATTAACTTATCACTGGTAAACCCTTCTGCGTATTCCACACCAATAAGTCTGCCCAGATCGGAGGCTCTGTAGCTTACACTGTCCAAAAACTGTTTTGAAGATATAAGCGTTTCGGGCTCTGAAGATGTAGGGTCGTGAAATTGAGATCGGTATGCTTTAACAGCCGCTAACTTCGCGTCCATATATCCACTAATATCAACTACAAAATCCGGCTTTATTGGCTTCCATTGAATGTAATGTAAAACCTGTTTAGGTCTAAAAGCTGACTGCACTCCCCCATCAAATTCAGTTTCAATTTTTGTAAGGCCTGCCAAGAAACAGGCTGTAGCTACTAAAGAAGCAGAATGTGGATGGTCAGGATGTCGGTCATCAATAGCATTGCATAATACGATGTCGGGCTGATATTTTCTTATTCTTTTGACAATTTCAAATTGATACGCTTTATTATCAGCAGTTACAAAACCATCTTCAAAACCTAAATTTTCACGAAACTTAAGTCCCATAAGATTTTTAGATGCTTCAGCTTCTTTCAATCTAATTTCTGCAGATCCACGTGTTCCCAACTCACCTTGTGTAAGATCAATAGCGCCTACTGTAAAACCCAGATGAATGTGCTTAAGTATTGTTGCGCCACAACCTAACTCAATATCATCAGGATGAACGCCAATGGCTAATATGTCAACTTTATCAGTCATTCATTAACTTTTTGTAGCGAATACGTTTTGGCTCTGTCATCCCCAAGCGTTTTAGCTTATTTTCCTCATAATCAGAATAAGAACCTTCAAAATAATACACCTCAGAATCACCCTCAAAAGCTAAAATATGTGTGCAAACACGGTCTAAGAACCATCTGTCGTGAGAAATAATAACGGCACAACCAGCAAAATTCTCCAAACCTTCTTCAAGAGCTCTAAGTGTGTTTACATCTAAATCATTTGTTGGCTCATCTAAAAGTAAAACGTTCCCTTCTTGTTTTAAGGCCATAGCTAAATGCAATCTGTTTCGCTCACCACCAGAAAGGACTTTTACCTTTTTATTTTGATCTTGTCCACCAAAATTAAATCGAGATACATAGGCTCTTGAATTCAATTTAACGCCTCCTATTTCTATGGTTTCCGTCCCATCAGAGATGTTTTCCCAAACGGTTTTTTCATTATCTATGGATTCATGTTGCTGATCAACATAGGATACTTTAACGGTTTCTCCAACCTCAAAAGTACCAGAATCTGGCTGTTCCATTCCCATAATCATTCTAAACATAGTGGTCTTACCAGCACCATTAGGACCAATGATACCTACAATTCCTGCTGGTGGTAAATTGAAATTCAAATCGCCATAAAGTAGTTTATCATCATAAGCTTTACTTACATTTTTAGCTTCAATTACATTGTTACCTAAACGGGGCCCAGAAGGAATGAAAATTTCTAATTTCTTTTCTTTATCCTTTGTTTCCTGAGCTAATAACTGATTGTAGTTATTCAAACGGGCTTTATTCTTTGTATGACGCGCTTTTGGAGCCATACGCACCCATTCAAGCTCTCTTTCAAGGGTTTTCTGTCTTTTAGAGGCATCTTTTTCTTCTTGTGCCAGTCGTTTAGATTTTTGCTCTAGCCATGAAGAATAATTTCCTTTCCATGGAATACCTTCTCCTCTATCCAACTCAAGAATCCATCCAGCAACATTGTCTAAGAAATAACGGTCGTGAGTAATCGCTATTACAGTTCCTTTATACTGCTGTAAATGTTGTTCCAACCAATGAACAGACTCAGCATCCAAATGGTTGGTTGGTTCATCCAGTAGTAAAACATCCGGGGCTTTTAGCAATAATCTACAAAGTGCAACACGCCTGCGTTCTCCACCAGACAAATTTTTCACGAGTGCATCACCATCAGGCGTTCGCAATGCATCCATAGCAC
>TARA_B100001093_G_C26859701_1_pt1 | contig 13078 bp, 10 predicted proteins | sample TARA_B100001093 | Tara Oceans TARA_B100001093 (sample SAMEA2623116) | marine metagenome | biome: marine biome (ENVO:00000447); feature: surface water layer (ENVO:00002042); material: "saline water (ENVO:00002010), including plankton (ENVO:xxxxxxxx)" | depth 5 m
CTTACAGTAATCCTGGATGGGACCCAGCAACTCATCCCGATTTTGCAAGCGGTATAAATGAAAAACTAACTTTAAATAATGATAATGGAGAAATACAAAATGGAATGATTGTTACATTAGCAATAGATGGAACTAAATTAGCCGACCAATTTGATTTATCAGTTAATCAAACCACATTTCCTGTAACAAATAATGTTAAACAAGTTGTCTTAGCTGATGCTTTTATTTCAAATAATGACCCATCTGCATGTATTATGTATTTTAAAGTAGATGATTCTAGTGGTGTAGATATGAGTGGAATAAATCTTAATAATGTTGATACTACACTTCCTGGTATTTATAAAATTAAAATAGGTGATGATGAAGCAGTAGATGTAAGTGGGGTTCGTGATATTTCTTTTTCGACAGCAGAATGTCAGCAAAGAGGTATTCCTAGTAATTATGCTGATGTTAGCGGTATAATGTTTGAACTTAAAGAATATCCATTCAAATATAATAAAAATGTTAAGGTTTTTTGGAATACACCTAATACGGCTGATTCAAATAGACTTTTAGATAAATTTGGCAATGAATTATTTGATTCGGGTTATGATCCTAAGGCAAGTGATACAGATATTAGTTATGTTCCTATAACTAGTAATTTAATAAAAGGCATCACTATTAAAACAACTGACGGGTCTTTAATTGTCGATGAATCTGGCAACGACTTAGCATATAATTCTATTTTAAGTTTTGTTAATGCTAGTGATGGTGCAGATATTAGTGGAATTCTTATAGGAACAAATGCGGGGGATTTTGAATATACAAATCAAACCACAGGACAATCATTTGTAGCTGATAATATTCACGAATTAAGCGACCCATCAAGAGTTATGATAGGTGTTGATTTCAGTACAACTAATTTTGATAAGGTGATAAATGCTGACGATATTGTTACATTATCTTATATTAATACTAATTGGCCTTCTACTATTAGTGATAAATTTAGAAATTATATGTTGCCTCAATCAAATTTGAATGTTACCAATAATATGGATTTGAGCGGTAATATTGAATCTGGAGAACAAGGAATACAATTATTTAATGATGGAACAGGCTTTAATCATATAGATTTAACATATGATGTTGATTTATCTCTTAATAGAAGTGATGGAATAATAACAGGTAGTGATGGATTTACACTAATAGTTGATGAACCTGCAAATGTTGAAATAACAGATGTTAAAGAAGTTCATCCCGGTGGTAATGAAGTAGAAATAATATTAAATAAAAGTTTGTTTAAAACATCAAATGTAACATTATCATACAATAATACAACAAGCACTATTAGAAACAAATATGGATTTAAAATAAATAATGAATCTACTAGAACTGTTCCCACTAGTGGTATTCCTGAAATAGGAAGTATTGCAAAATATGGGTCAATTAGCGGGAAAATTAATGAATTTGGGATTATAGATTTATCATTTAACCCGCCTATAAATTCCTTGGGAGATGGACTAGGATTCAAGTATTCTGTTGGATATTCTCCAACAATCGCAGATTTAAGCACAAATGGATTTGTAGATATACCATCAACAGATGTTTCCATTAATTCAGATAATAGTATTAGAATTAATACGGGATTTAATGATTCAAAATTAGGAGCCACTAGAGGTTTTTCAAAACATATGACTAGCGGTGGTGGTCAATACCATATTACATTAAAATACAATGGAAGCACTAATAAACCATCTGGAGTTACTGGATATTTAGAACCCTTCGAAATTTCTATAGCAGATTCTAATAATAATATATTGGACCCATCTTGTAATCCTGACCAAACTACAAAACAGACGGCTATCGTCCAAGGAGGACAACCAAATGTAGTTTATGTTGCCTTTCAACAACCCGCATATGTTCAACACGAACCTGGAGCACCATTAGAACTTGATTTTTTTGATATTTCTAGCGTGATATTTTCATCTACCGATAATCCATATTTTCAATATAACGACGGAACAACATTACATAATTCTACAAGTATTACTAGTCAATCAGGATTTGTAGCAGGAGGACACACTGCTAATACTCAATGGCTTAAGGCCACATTTGCAGTTGATATATCTACTAATGATTTAAGTTTAAATTTAGTTGAGGGATATGGTATAAGAGACCAAAATGGAGGATTATTAGATTCATTTCAAGATATGGATATTAATAGTGGTGTAAGTTGGATTGAATTAGAAAATGACGCTAATTTCGAAACGGGTGGAACTACTGATTATCCATATATCGCTTATAATGATAATAACTATGATAAGATTTATATAAAATGGGACCCCAACTTTAGTGATTTTGACTCAACTCCTCTTTCAAGTTATACTATACAATATGATGTAAATAATGAAGGAGAAGGAACCACGACAACAGTTACAACAATACCTGTTGGACAGGGATGGATAAATGAAACTACAACTCCTGGAAATGAACTAACCTTAGTTTTAAGTTTTAATCAAAATATTAATCCATCTGGAAGTAGTAATCATCAAATTAAATATACAAAACCAGTAGGAGTTCAATCTACTGGTAGATGGGGAGGATTAAAATTAGGAAATTATCCAAAAAAATGGTTAAAGAGTTTTGATTTTAAAAATTTAAATATCGAAAATCCTCCTCTTCCTGAAGTTATAGTGGTCGCACCTGTTTTGATAATTGATATTGATATTTCACCACCAACTATGACAATTACCGCTGATGAAGGAACTGATGGTTTTACAAGTAATGATGAAACTCTTTCCTTGACATTTACATCCAGTGAATCCACAACCGATTTCACTGTAGGAGATACTATCGTTTCTAATGGTTTAATAAGTAGTTTTACTGGTTCTGGAACAACTTACACAGCAACCTTTACACCTGATGGCGATGGTGCTTGTACAATAGATGTTGCTGGAGGGGCATTTCATGATGCTGCTGGAAACGACAACACAGCAGCAACACAGTTCAACTGGACTTATGATGGCACGGCACCAACTATGGCAATTGCATCAACAACTAGTGGTGTAACGGACGAGTCATTAACAAATGATTCATCTATTGCCTTGACATTTACATCTAGTGATTCTACAACCGATTTCGCAGCGGAAGATATTACAGTTTCTAATGGTTCAATAAGTAGTTTTGCTGGAACTGGAACAAGTTACACAGCAACCTTTACGCCAACTGCGCCTGGAGCTTGCACAATACATGTTGCTGAAGGGGTATTTCATGACGCTGCTGGAAACCACAACTCAGCTGCTACACAATTCAACTGGACTTTTATAGCACCAACTATGACAATTACCGCTTCTGAAGGAACTGATGGCTTTATAAGTAATGATGAAACTCTTTCCTTGACATTTACATCTAGTTATCCCACAACCGATTTCGCAGCGGAAGATATTACAGTTTCTAATGGTGTAATAAGTGATTTTGCTGCTGCGTCTGAAGCTGGAACAACTTACACAGCAACCTTTACACCAACGGTGCCAAATCTCGTTGCGAATACCAATGGTTTAGCTTGTACAATAGATGTGGCTAGTTCAACATTTACAGATGGTTCTGGAAACAACAACTTTGCTGCTACACAATTTAACTGGACTTTTGATAATGCCACGCCATTTGTTTGGAAGGTAACATCAACCTTGTCCAGTCCGAATACTATATATACTGATAGTGGTCCGCTTCCGGTAATTGTGCAATTTACAAATGAAGATGTGTATCTCACTAACTCTGACGACATCAAACTTAAAATGGTGACAAATAATCCTAATCCCGGCGACACCAGAGATATTGATTATTGGTTTGGTTCCGGATCGCGATATATCCAGTTTAAGTACAACGTAGCTTCAGGAGATACTTCTACTGATTTAGATTATAATTCAACAACTTCATTACAACTTGGAAATAATGGGACAATTAAAGATGCTGCTGGAAATGACGCAAATATTACACTTCCAACTCCTGGCACTAGTATGTCATTAGCGGGCCAAAAAGATTATACAGTTGATGGTTCTCAGACGGCACCTTAAACACTAACACTTAACCCATAATAAGGTCTATATTCTCTTTTACCGGGATTGATATCAATGGACACATCCGTTAATTTATTATCCCTCCAACACTTTAATAATAAATTTGTTTCAGTTTCGCGAAATTCAAAACAGTTAGTAATTCTATTTTCATTTAAAAAATTACTAACTCTATCATCTACCAAATATTGTGGTATTCTTGTATATAATCTAGGTTTATTAGCAGTAACTACGCAAAAAAGTAAAGTTAATAATACAAATAAGTATTTCATTTGTATCATTATGATTAATAGGTTTAAAGTTGTTTTTACATAGTTTTACAATGGAAGTAATGATAAATGGTTGTAAAGTTGGAATCTCTGGATTGCCTGATATAATTTCTTATAAAAAAAGATTATATCAAGAGATAGTTAATTTAAAAGAAGAATTAAAAGAAAAAGAAGCAGAACTAAAAAAATTTGAAACTTATTTACAATACAATTGTAATCATATTTGGGTAACAGATAGTATAGATAGTATGAAAGGTTATAAACAAGGAATTATAATTAAATATTGTGAAAAATGTGAATTAACAATCACATAACCCCCAAAATCTAGTTTTTTTAATATGAAAACACCCACTATGTTTAATGTCTTTTTTATACAAATGACAGCATTTACAAAAATCATTTTCATCATAATCATGAACACGACAAGACCTTCTTTCTGAATATCCATATTTATGATAAAAATTATCTCCGCATTTATAACAAGTTGTAAAAAATTTATAGTCTCGAGGGTCTTCGTTTTCCACAAAACAGCAAGTATTACCCATTGATTATATAAAATACTTATGGTTTTTTTATATAATTATTAATACATTTATTAAAATAATGCACTCATATCTTCAGGAGATAATGACGGACAAGCTTCTGTTTGCATAAAAGCTTCTAAGGCAAGTAATGATTTATCCATTTCACTCAACACTTCCCCTTTTGTTTCCACTATTTCTTCTTCTTTTTCTGCTCTAGTATCTGCAGTTTTACCTATGCTTCCATCTTCGTTAGGGTCTTGAGTTTTAGAGTCTCCTTCTGGATGTGTTATTGTTCTTCCATCTTTTATTTCCCCTGTGCAACCTAGTTCTTTAGAGGTCCAAGCTCTTTTTCCCTCCTCATCAACATAATAATATTTTCCATTTTCATCAACTTCTCTTATGCAAGGTGTATTTCTACAAAGTGTTGGGGGAACGATACCGTGCCAATTTACTTCAGTCTGTCCGTCTTGAGAACCAGCAACATATCCTGCTCCGGTTTCTGGGTCAAGATGTAGAGTGCAATGGCTGTCTGCTTTTGCCTTAGCTTCGGCTTCGGCTTGTGCCTTAGATTCGGCTTCGGCTTGTGCCTTAGCTTCTGCTTCTCTTTCTTTTAGTTGTTGTTTCGTTCGGGCTACAGTTCCCTGTGGTATTTCACTTGCTACTTCTTCAGCTCTTTTACTTCCAGTCATAGCATCGGCCACAGATGGTAAATCTTCATCTTCTATTGTTCCTAGAACAGGTTGGACTCCTTCAGGTTGTTTTATCTCTTCAGCATGTTCAGGTATATCTGTTAATGCTGGAAAATTTGTGAATGGAGGTAGTGCAAATGCACCAGTTTGTGGTGGATTATCCGCCCTGAATTGTAATCCACTTGATAATCCTCTAGGAATAGTATTTACAAATTTAGCCCACATTGCCCTTCTCTGTGCCTCAGTGTGTGCAGATATATAATTAACATATGCTAATGATTCTTGTCCGCTTGGTGGGCATTCAGCAAGTTGTCTTACAGTTCTACTATCTAAGTCTTCTTGGCGTCCTCTAAGATTTCTACATACTAATCTACCTGGTGGTCTTCGCACTATTCCTCTAAAGCGTCCACGCATATCAGGCACTAGTGGTTGCCCCAAAACCAAGGGAGTAAATACTGTCAATGCTGTTGCGTTTGAAGATTTACTTTCTCTACTTGTAAATTCCGGAGGCATTGTTCTTGGAAGAGGAGGTATTGGTGGTGATTCCGCCCTCGGTTGGGGAAGAGGTTCATTAGAGCATTTGTATCCCGTTACAAATTCTCCACCTGGATTTTCAACAAGTCCTCGTGTATCACAATTTTTAGAGTCACACATATAGTTATTTGCAATTGGATTTCCTTCATCATCAAATGTAGTGCAAGAAGCGGCTATATCTCTATGACATTGACTTTGATTCCACTGCGAAATCTCTGTTGCTAACTGATCGCAGCCTGAATTATGGTCTGGATGTACATTTAGTATTAATCCAGCTCGTTTATGATTTGCTTCACTACAAGGTGGTGGAAGCGATGCTTTTACATCTTCTGCAAGTCTTTTTATTCTACACCCTGCTCCTCTTTCCGCAAGTTCCGAAGGAAGCTCATCAATTCTTCTAATTAAATCCTCCTTACTATTTTGGTCTTCCATTGCTGCTAATTCTCTCTGTGCTTGCTCATTACGCATATTTTCTTCTTGACGTCTTCTATTGTAATCATTTATATATTCCTCTGCTAAACTTTGTTTATCACTATTAAAATAATTTTCTGGAAGGTCTGGGTCAGCTAATTTTATAATTTTATAATTTAAAAAATCTTGTTCTAACATTAGTATATCAGCTAAGCTTTTTTCTGTACCTGCTTCATCTTTCCACAAATATAATTCTACCTTTATTTCTTCACCGTGGTCACTTCTGTCTCCTGATATCTGACTAAGGTCACGATACTGCACAGAACAATATGTAGTATCTAAATATCTACCAAACACTGTGTTTTGGAATTGAAGGTATTGGTGAATTTGGTCAATTCTACCCTGTATATCATCACTTGAGTTATAAAAGTTAGGTAGCGCATTACGTACATTGTCTAAAATACTAATACTACCATCATTAGCATCTTGTGGACCTTCTGTTCGTATATTTTGAAACCCAATAGAATTTATGACACCGTATACTGGATTAGTTCTGTCAAACTCTTTATTCTGTAAATTTTGGCTTATTAAATCAATAGTTTGGGTAGATGTAATATCTATTTGTAATCTCTGTGCTATATAACCAAATAAACTTACCTGTGGTCGTTGGCTTCTAAACATATTTGACAGAAATGATAAAAGACCTCCACCTTTTTGTATTTTTCTAGTTCTTTTTTTTCGGTTTTTAGTTTTTCTTTTGTTTCTTTTTGTCCGTTTTTTCCTAGTTCTAGGCATAATATATAATATTGAGAGATTTTAACTAAATATTATACTATTAGTATTCGCTATCACTTGTGCGATTGCCTCCACGAGAATTAAGATAACACTGCTGTTCTTTGGTAATGCAAGCACATCCATTGCCTCCACTTACACTAGAATCATCGCAACATTTTCCACTAAATTCATTATTAGCCCACATAAACAATTGACCTTCTGGAAGAGGAACTTGTGGTCCAATTTTTCCTCCACCATTTACTTCCATAGCATCGTGTCTCTGTTCATATTTCTCATTATGAACACCCTTTGCCATATTGTATCCCAATGCAGAACCGGCAACCTGCATACCTTCTCTAGTGACACATCCGCATACCAAATGGCATCCAAGAATACATCCTATAATCATTGAAATAACAATAACTTCAACTCTAGCTTTAAATCCAAGGATTTTTATTTCCATATTATACATATTTCATAGATAAAAATTAAAATAAAGCAAATAATTTATCTCTTATATCTAAAATATTTTCTATTGCAGAATTATAATCTCTTAATTTATGTCCATCAATATTGAAAAATCCAGTATCTGTTAAAATATGATATAATCTAGATGGTTTTTCAACTTCATCTGCCTGTAACTTAAGTGTGTTAAAGTTTCCTAAATCAACATCTTTAAAATGAATATTTGGTGCTCCTATAATTTCAAAGTTCTTAAATTTATACTTTTTGACCGCATAAATATTTTTAGTTTCAATTTTAACTATACCCGTTACTCTTTCGCCTGAATATAATTGGTCATTAATCTGTATATGTTTTAACTTAACTGAGTTTCCACTTTCTAATTCAATCATTATATTGCCGTCTAATCCAGACTCTAAATTTTTATGAATATCAGCCATTGAAGAGTTATTATCTAAATAATGTAAGTTTTTTAATTTAATAATATCTAAAGGTTCTAAGTCATCCCAGTCTAAAAATTTATAATTTCCTATATTTATTCTCTTTGTTAATGTACTTATGCAATAAATAGAAGGTTTTCTATAATTATTTATTTTAATACTACTAGGATGGTCTTTAACATAAATCCATCCTAAATTATTATGAAAAACCTTATGACATCCTGTAACAGTAATCCCTTCTAAATCATAAACATCTAGATTATCATATGCTAATTTAAAAGTTGCTGTTACAATATCACCATTTTTGAGTTTGGTTCCTGTTTTTAAATTTGAGATTTTAATAGGTCCTTTTGCTGTTTCAATTAAAGTGTCTTTATCAAAACACCCTGGTTTATTAGGGACTCTCCTACTAGAAATATTTAATATATGAATCATCCATCCGGAAATAATAGCTATAGGGATAGAAACTAATAAAAAGAATACTGTTGATGCAGCGGCCACTGGCCAAGTCCAAGGCATAATCCATAAAATAATAATTAAAGCTACTAGAATAATCAAGGCAATAATACAAATCATTAAAAATGAGCCTATAAATGCTTTTAATCCTAGATAAGCACCATAAACAGTATATAATCCGGTTACAGCTACTCCTATAGTTTTTTGCATAGTGTCTTTTAATTTTGTTAAAATAATTCTAAGAGGAACCATAACATTAACTATTCTACCAATAACTATCCCAAACATTTTATCCATTTGCGTTCTTAAATAATTTAAGAAAGCTCTAATAGCATTAACAGCCTTTTGTAAAACATTTACTATTTTTGCTATTAATCCAGTTATAAAATAGTAGGGTTGCATAAAGTAACTTACAACACTGGACAATATTTGAGTAGTGCACTGCATAAAATTCTCACTTGTAGATTCAAATGCACTTTGTTCAGGTTTAGTTTTATTTATCCAGCCAGCGAATGCCATAACGGAAGGACTACATCTTTGATTTACCCAATCTTGTCTAATAGGATGTATTCTTTCTTGAACATAATACCAAGAAAAGATTAGGAAAAATGCAAAAAGGGTAAGTGCTGTAACAACTACTGACCCTCCATATTTATCTAAATATCCTTCCTTTGCATATAACTTATGAAAATAATCTGAAAATGTTTCTTGAATGTTATTCATTTATATACTAACTGAATAATATTCTTTTTTATTAATCTTCCCAATCCCAGAATGTGAACTCGCCAACAGGTATTTGATGATTATCGGTAATCAAACAATATAATGTATTATCCCAATAATCAGTTTTTTTTGCATCATCGAAATCTTTCACTTCTATATAATTCTCTAATTCATCTTTTTTAATTCTATTGTTTGGACAAATTTTATGGTCTCCAGTTACAAATATATACTCTTTCAGCTTTTCACTCCAAATTTGATAATAAGGATTATCTTTACTTCCTTTCAACCTCAAGGTTCCATACACTTCTGCTCCATTTTCTAATATATCACCTAAATGTATATCTTTCATTTTGACTAACTTACCTGATTTTAATTTTACATGAGTATTCTCAGAGAAACAAATAGCCTCCAATGTTTTACCTATAGGACCCTTCATAATACTTTGCCCTGTCATCATTGCACCTTGTATCATATAAATAAACATAACAATCGTTCCTATTAATTTCATAGTAGTATCTTTTGTTTTTATAATTAGTTTTTGAAATTGAACAAGCACATTTACAAACATCCCATACACATTACCAAAAAGCTTGGATATCATATTTCTAAATTTATCAATAAATACACGAATAAACTGAATTCGTTCTAAAATCCATCCAATCATTCCCATAACCATTCCTAAAACATATTGAATTGGTTCTAAAAAGAATCCCATCATATCTTTTTGGATATTTCCCACACAATATGTAAAATTTTGAACAGGGTCTTTACCGACATATCCAGCTAAAGGCATATATGTTGGAAGACATCTGTATTCAGGCCAATTATCTTTTACCTCTTGAATACCACTAGTCAATATAGTAGAAAAATATAAAAGAACAAATATTAATATTATTAATACTGATTTTGAAATATCGCCGAATCTCATAATAAAATATAATGTGATTTTATTTAATTTGAAAACATCAAATAAAATTATCTTTTTCTTCTAGATTTTCTTTTCTTTCTTCTACGTTTTTTTGTTTTTCTCTTTCGGTTTTTCTTGCGGTTTCTTTTTGTTTTTTTCTTTCTTTTCTTTTTCATTGATATTTTATATCCACCTCGAACACCAAGGTTTAAGTGTTTCACTGCGTCTTCGTCGTCGTGTTTATCTTGAAGATATTGAAGGTACTCCAGAACTGTAGTTAAATTTAATTTTCGCATTGTCTCTCTTCTTCTTACGAACGGGCCGTATTTTTCCCCTGCCAATTGTTTGATTTCTGACATTATAAAATATAATGTGATTTTATTTAATTTGAAAACATTAAATAAAATTATCTTTTTCTTCTAGATTTTCTCCTTTTTCTTGTTTTTCTTTTTTTCTTTCTGCGTCTCTTTTTTGATTTTCTGGATTTTCTTTTAGTTTTTCTTCTTTTGCGCCTGCGTTTGCGACCTCCGCCTGATGGCATTCCACTAGGTTTCTCTGCGTAGGAGGGGTTGTCTAACTCTCCGTCAGCTTTTCCTTGAAGCATTTTTCCAATACCACTAGTAATAGTATCGTTTCCGGATTCCCCTGCCTGTGACATTTGTGGAACTACCACTTCTTCTTCACCTCCGCCACCTTGTCCAAAATCTTTATTCAGTTCTGATACTTCTTTATTACTTACTGCTTGTTTATGCATAGCTCCCTGAATGGCTCCATCAGCAGATGTATTACTTACTTCTGGTTTATCAAATTCTAAACTAACTTTTCCTCCTTTTTGTCTTTTTTTTCTAGTTTTTACCATTTTATATATTAACTAAACAAAAATAAATATAAAAAGAAAAATATCAGTTATTTTATATGACTGATTTCAAACTTGATGATAAAACGCGACTAGATTTTGACAAAATGTTAAAAGAATCGGGTGCATCTGATAATACTTCAAAAATTAGAGAACTAAAACATAGTGCTAAAATTCGAGAACAGGCTTTTTTAATGATAGAAATTAAGAGAAAATATCCTAAACTTAAAAAAGAAACAAAAGATAGAATGATTGAATCAAAATGTCTTTGGTTGTGGAAAAATTATATGAACATCTATAATAAACTTAAAAAAGACGAATTGGATTTAAATATTTTAGATAGATTTCTCTCCACTCTTAGAAAAATAGAAGATGGAATCTTAGACCAACATGAGGCGTCAGTTAAAATAGGTCAGGTATTAAAAGAACTTTATGTTGATAGTGCAATGAAACAACAAAAAAAACGCGAAGAAATAGAAGCTAAAAGGAAAAAGAGGGGAGGTAAGCCTATGAAAAAAATATCTTGGGGAGATTACAAGAAACTGAAAATGTAAAATTGAAAATTATTTAAATAACTGATTAGCATATTTAAATAATGATATTAGTCATAGTTGAATCTCCAGCAAAATGCAAAAAAATCGAGAGTTATTTAGGTCCGGGTTATAAATGTATAGCCAGTTTCGGTCATATTCGTGAAATTGCTAATGGATTAAAAAGTATTGATGTTAAAAACAATTATGATGTTATATTTAAAACAATATCAAGTAAGGGTAAATATATTAAATCTCTAAGAGAAGCTATCAAAAAATCAACCGAAGTAATTCTAGCAACGGATGATGATAGAGAGGGGGAAGCAATTGCTTGGCATATATGTAAAACATTTAAATTATCAGTTTCATCAACAAAAAGAATTATATTTCACGAAATAACAAAAACTGCTATTAAGGCAGCAATTGCTAATCCAACCCGAATTAATATGGATACAGTAAATGCTCAATTAGCAAGACAGGTATTAGATTTGCTAGTTGGATTTACAATAAGTCCAATTTTATGGAAGCATATTAGTAGAAATACTAAAGGTAGTTTAAGTGCTGGTAGATGTCAGACTCCGGCATTAAGATTAGTTTATGAGCAACAAAAATTAATAAATGAATCTCCTGGTAGGAAAGTATATGATACTACTGGTATATTTACTAAAAAAAATATAAGTTTTACATTAAATTATAATCATACTGATGAGGACAAAATGGCAGAGTTCTTAGAAGAGAGTGCAAGTTTTGAACATAAATATAGTGTAAGTAAGCCTAGAGTAACAACAAAAAATCCTCCTATTCCTTTTACAACCAGTGCTTTACAGCAAAAAGCAAGTAATGAATTTAACTTTTCTCCCAAACAAACTATGAGACTAGCGCAAACCTTATATGAAAATGGACATATTACATATATGAGAACTGATAGTAAAAAATATAGCAAAGAATTTGTAAATACAGCAAAAAAATATATTAAAAAGGAGTATGGAGAAGATTATGTAAGTAACAACATTTCAAACCTAGTTAATAATGAAGGAGGGGAAAAAAAGAAGAAAAAGAAGAAGGCTAACAATGCTCAGGAAGCACACGAAGCTATAAGACCAACAAAAATTAATATTAATACATTAACTGTTGCTGGAAAAATAACAGCTAGAGAAGTTAAATTATATAATCTAATTTGGAGGAACACAGTCGAAAGTTGTATGAGTGCTGCAAAATATTACTCTATAACAGCTAAACTAACAACACCTGAAAATCATTTATATAAATACTCAAGCGAACAAGTAATATTTCCAGGTTGGAAAATTGTAGAAGGATATGAACAAGATAATAAGGAATATACTTATTTATTGTCTATTAAAACAGATACAATATTAGATTATAAGCAGATTTACAGTAAAGTAACATTAAAAGATTTGAAGAAGAATTATACAGAAGCAAAGTTGGTTCAA
>TARA_B100001093_G_scaffold66649_3_pt1 | contig 13061 bp, 10 predicted proteins | sample TARA_B100001093 | Tara Oceans TARA_B100001093 (sample SAMEA2623116) | marine metagenome | biome: marine biome (ENVO:00000447); feature: surface water layer (ENVO:00002042); material: "saline water (ENVO:00002010), including plankton (ENVO:xxxxxxxx)" | depth 5 m
TATTATCTCGGTATCGGGATTTTGAAACCTTAAGTGAGTGATACCAGCAAAACGTCGTATCACCCCTTAATGCGAGTTGTCTCCATTGAGTTATCTAGCCAGTCAAAGTGTCTTTGTTGCTTGTAATAGCGGAAAATCTAACGCATTAAGGTGATGAAAGAGCGCAGACTGATCTAATGGGCTGAAACCATTTTTAGGAGGTGGAGTCTCTGCCGCGTTCAAGGTTTTTGGCATTTCGAGAGAGGGCTTTGAGCCCGGCTTTGCTGTCCCTTCATTGCAGGGCATCGGCTTCACGAGGTTCAGCGTTGTCTTGTGGGAGGGCCGAGTTCTCATCTCTCTCACAGCTTCTTAAGATTTCGGGATTTTTATTTCTTTGTGAGAATGATTGCTGTTTTTGACTTCCATGGGGCGATCGCGATACGGACAGAGAAGCGGAGACTTTCCTAGTGCGGCTGAATGCGCTGATGCAGCCAGAATATTTTGGCCGCTCGTTCGAAGAAAAAGCCCAACCTTTAGGCTTGGATGAGTTGCTGGCGAACCCTTTCGCCGGACTGGATAAAAGTGGAGGGAGCCGAACCCTCCCATCGACAAGGTTGTGCGCTTTGAGGGGCGCTAGAAAGACTACTTTCCGGATTTCACTGGCGCGTCCGGCGGGTTGCGCGTATTTTCGCCCCCTCTTTCCTTGCGAAAGACAATTGTACTATGGACTTCATCGATTTGAAATCCCAGCAGGTAAGAATTCGAGACGATATTGATCGCCGAATCGGTGCAGTGTTAGATCACGGCCGCTATATTATGGGCCCAGAAGTGGCCGAGTTGGAACAGTCGATGTGCCAATACGTGGGATGCCGGCACGCTATTGGAGTTTCGTCCGGAACTGATTCACTATTAATGGCCTTAATGGCTCTGGAGATTGGTCCCGGAGATGAGGTAATTACGGTTCCCTACACTTGGATATCGACTGCTGAGGTGATCGGTCTGGTTGGTGCCACTCCTGTCTTTGTTGATATCGATGAGAAGTCTTGGAACATGGATCCCAAAATGGTGAAGTCAGCCATTACCGAAAAAACCAAAGCCATCATGCCGGTTGGGATCTACGGGCAAACCAGCGATATGACAGCGATCAATCAGATAGCACTCGAGGCTGGAAACCTTCCTGTCATAGAAGATGCCGCTCAGAGTTTTGGAGCCACTCACGATGGTCGCAGGTCCGGAGGACTTGGCACGGTTGGTAGCACTTCATTTTTTCCCTCTAAACCGCTGGGAGGCTACGGTGATGGCGGGGCTATTTTCACTGATGACGACGAATTAGCAGAACGAATGAGGTGGATCCGCCTCCACGGTGAAGAGAAGAAAAATCACCACCCGGTTCTTGGAATTAACGGGAGGCTCGATTCAATTCAGGCTGCGGTGGTGATTGCCAAGATGGTCCTTTTCGATGAGGAGATAACGCTGCGTCAGCAGGTGGCGGATCGGTATGAGTCAGAGTTGCAAGGATTGGAGCTGGTGCTCCCTGCTGTTGACGAGAAAAATTCTTCAGTTTTCGCCCAATATACAATTCTAAGTGAAGAGAGGGAGCAGCTTCGAAAGGCTTTGGGAGCTGCTGAAATACCCTCGGTAAGCTACTATTCGGTTCCGCTACATCTCCAACCGGTCTTCGCTTCTCTAGGGCACAGCGTTGGTGATTTTCCAGTTACTGAAAAGGTTGCTTCCCTGGGGTTGAGTTTACCAATGAGCCCCTATGTGACTGGCGAGCAACAGTCTGTGATCGGTGAAGTTATGCGATCAAGTCTTAGCTAAGAGCTATAAAATAAGACCGATTCGTTTGTTTCTTTTTAATTGAACAAACTCAAAAACTTTCCTCGTTTCGAGAAGTGGGGCTGTAAAGAGCGAATCAACTTAAGGCAAACAGCGAGAGCGTGAACTCGTCGTTTAAATTCTCACCAAATCTCCGATCCCTTTTGATAGTCGATTGCAACCGTATTTGGAGAATGGGATAGACTGTCTGTCTATTTTGCCTAGGTCGCCGAGCCAATTAATACCGGAACGTAAGCCGACGCGAGGTGACTCCAATGCTGAAACACTCGGGGAGCTCTTCCAGAAGTATCAGAAACGTGGGTTGAATCTGGCCCTCATGATTGTTAACTGTTCAAAATGGTAGGTTTTTCCATCGATGATTGATTCCAACGAACGCTACTATGTTGCGGGGCATCGCGGTATGGTAGGGAGTGCTATTGTAAGGTCTCTTAGTAAGAAGGGCTGTGAAGATATTGTTGTCGCTGGCAGTGACGAACTTGACTTGAGAGATCAAACGACTACTTCTGACTTTGTCGCCGAGAAGAAGCCGGATGTTGTTGTTGTCGCTGCTGCTAGGGTGGGGGGTATCCACGCCAATAATACCTATCCGGCCCAGTTCCTTTACGACAACCTAATGATTGCGTCCAACCTGATCAAGGCGGCGCACGATGCCGGGGTCAATCGGTTACTCTTTTTAGGTAGTTCCTGTATCTATCCAAAATTTACTGAGCAACCGATCAAGGAAGGGGCCCTTCTCAGTAGTGCTCTTGAAACTACCAATGAAGCCTACGCAATTGCGAAGATTGCTGGCCTTAAGTTATGTGAGTTCTATCGAAAACAGTTCGGACGAATGTATCATTCCGCGATGCCTTGTAACCTCTACGGAGTGGGAGATAACTATCATCGAGAAAATTCTCACGTCATTCCCGGCATGATCCACCGTTTTCATGAGGCTAAGGAATTAGGTTTACACCAAGTTGAGATCTGGGGGACAGGGAGACCTCGCCGGGAGTTTCTCTATGCCGATGACCTTGCCGAAGCCTGTATTCATCTCCTAGGAATCGATGACCCACCTTCTCTGGTGAATATCGGTGCTGGTTCTGATATTACGATTCAAGAGCTTTCTGTTCTAGTTGGAGAAGTGGTGGGGTATAAAGGAAAAATTATAAATGATCTTTCCAAGCCCGACGGAACATTAAAAAAATTAATGGATTCTTCCCTTATTTATTCGTTAGGGTGGAGACCGTCTGTCCATTTGGAGGAGGGGCTTCGCCTAGCCTACAGGGATTTTCTTCAGAGTGGTAGTTTGATCCAACGCTAATTAATTTACCTATGAAAGTTGCATTTATCACCGGGATCACAGGCCAAGATGGATCTTACCTTGCGGAGCAATTGCTTGAAAAGGGCTACGCTGTGCACGGTATGATTCGGCGCAGTAGCTCGTTTAACACTGAGCGGATTGATCACTTGCATAATGATGAAAAATTAGCTGACGAAAGTCGGTTTAAGCTCCACCACGGTGATTTGACCGACTCATCAAATCTTAATCGCTTACTCGAGAAGATTGGGCCAGATGAAATCTACAATCTAGGAGCTCAGAGTCACGTAAAGGTTTCTTTTGAGGTTCCGGAATATACTGCGGATGTTGATGCGATGGGCACCTTGAGATTTCTCGATGCTATCAAAGAGGTCGGACTGGAACGGCAAGCGCGTTTTTATCAGGCCTCGACTAGCGAACTCTATGGTCAGGTGCAAGAAGTACCTCAAAGCGAAACCACGCCATTTTACCCCAGATCTCCCTATGCGGTGGCCAAGCTCTACGGTTATTGGATTGTCGTCAACTATCGGGAATCGTACGGTTTGCACGCATCAAACGGAATTCTATTCAACCACGAGTCTCCTCGGCGAGGAGAGACCTTCGTCACTAGAAAGATTACCAGGGCGGCTGGGCGTATTCGTGAAGGGCTTCAGAAAAAATTACTGCTGGGTAATCTTAGTGCACAGAGAGACTGGGGCTTTGCGCCAGAGTACACCGATATGATGTGGCGAATTCTCCAACAGGATGAGCCTGACGATTATGTTTGTGCTACTGGAGAGATGCACACAGTGAGGAGTTTCTGTGAGCACGCTTTTGAAGCCGTTGGCATCCCTGTAAGATTTGAAGGCGAAGAGCTTTACGAAAAGGGAGTTTGTCAGAAAACAGGTGATGTGTTGATTGAAGTTTCGCCAAACTACTTTCGCCCAGCAGAAGTCGAACAATTGCTAGGCAACCCCTCAAAGGCAGCCGAAGAGCTGGGCTGGAAGCCTGAAGTGACTTTCAAGGAATTGGTAACGATCATGGCATCTTCTGACTGGGAACTCGCGAAGAGTGAAAAGTGAAAAGGAAAATCAGAGCGCTGCTCAAGATGCTGCCAAACCACAGACAAGGATGTTTTTGCAAGGCGCGACGTGATTGGTGATAGGAGCGTAGTACGCTTTTGAGGATGCGGCGAATATAGTTCTGATCACTCAGTGTTGGAAGACTTTGAAGTTCGCGGCCTTCGTAGGAATAACCTTTGCGAGGTTAATTCTTTAATCCGTGTGCCAGTGCCATCAAAAAAATACTTCTCCCAGTCAGGTCAGTAGGATCCTAAAATAGAAGTGACGCGATCGGAAGAAAACAGACGCGGGCTCAGCGTAAACTTTAGAGTTAAACTGAAACGGACTTGGCTGAGGCCATAAGCCTCACCATCCCATGATGTCGATTGCTGGGCCTAGAGGAACCAGTCACTTGTTATGTTGAGCATCTCGACGATCATTCTTAAGTTTCATCCTGATACCTGAACTTAATTTGGTATATGGCAGTCAAAATCTCAGTCGTGACGGCAACCTATAATTCCGAAGCAACAATAGGTGACACACTCTGCTCACTGGACTCTCAAACATACGAATCTATTGAGCATTGCGTCATAGACGGAGAGTCTAGCGACAAAACGCTAAGCGTTTTAGCTGAATGCTCAAAATCATACCGGCACGTAATCAGCGAAAAAGATACAGGCATCTACGATGCTATGAATAAAGGTATTACTACTGCTTCCGGTGATGTTATCGGTTTTTTAAACAGTGATGATGTTTATGAAACCCCTGACGTTCTCACTCAAGTTGCTGCAGCCTTTTCGGATCCGAATGTTGACCTAGTATATGGAAATCTTCGATACGTTGATTTCAACGATACTAACAAGGTGATCCGCGATTGGATCTCAGAGCCCTATCATCAGGGAATGTTCTGCGGAGGATGGATGCCTCCTCACCCGACCGTCTATGCTCGGAAACATGTTTTCGAAAAACAGGGAGGCTTCGATCAGGCTTTTTCGATCTGCGCGGATTGGGAGTGGCTGTACCGCACGATCGAGATGTCGGAACATCAGGCTGAATTTCTAGATCTATACCTTGTCCGAATGAGGACCGGCGGAATATCAAACAGTTCTTTTGCAAATATTTTCAAGAGCAATATGGAGGCAATCGCTGCCTTTAAAAAGCATGGCAAACGGGTCCCGATTGGATTTTTTCCAGGCAAACTGATCCATCGTGGAAAGCAGTTTTTTTCGCGAAACATCTCCTAGAAGGGTTCTTTCGCACGAGGACGTTTGTTTTGGCGTGAGTGAACACTGAAAATTGACCCAATGGCGTCAGTAACTGTTCATACTTGCGGTCAGAGTTCCGGTGTCGATATGGCTATTACCTGCACTTGACCAAAATCAGGGGAGAGTTGATTTAGAAGTAGAGAGGGATAGCTACCTTGAAGCTTTTGCCTCAACGGGCGTGTTCGGAGGCACCCAGCTTAATCGTTTTCTGTATTTCCTGGTGCAGAGAGGTTTGGTGCCGCCGTTACAGCATTATCTTTGGACCTTTGATCGTCGCTTTAATCATCTCCGGATTTTTTGAGAATACCTTCTATGATTCGGAGGTGCTTAATTGCATTCCTTTTATATATCTATTTTCCCAAATCGCAATTTCCGGTGAATCCTTTGAAAATTCAGGGCTGGACGAGGCTACGCTTCCGGAGTGATCACGATCGCGACCATGGTATCTGAAGAAAGATATTCTTTGGCGAGTGAATTGACCTCTTCCACCGTGATATTTTTATAATCGTCAACAAAGGAGCGAGACCAGTCGAGACGTTCAGGATATTCCTGGGATGATTCAAGAACGCTTCCCATCCAGTAGCGATTTGTTCGACGCATCTCTTCGATCGAAGTGACCTGAGGTTTTTTGGCACGGTCGAGTTCGTCTTCGGTAATGCTTTCGCCGGTGGCAAGGTCATTCGCAATCTTAGCAATGACTTGAGTCACTGCTTTAGCCTGATCTGGCGCTACGGTAACGGATGCGAATAGGTAGCCGTAATCGGTCCAAGTATCGCTGGGCAGGTTGTGTGCAAAGGGGCTGTAGGCGTCGCCTAATTCTTCACGAACCTTGACTCGGAGGCGATCGTCGAGAATTGCTGACAGCATGCTAAGACGTCGGCTTTTTTCTATATCGTAAATGTCGGTAGTAGGCCAGTGAACTATAGTCATGGCTTTCGGGATTTCTGATGTGAAAGTAAACTCCTTGGCGCTTGCTTCTGGGAACGACACAGAGCGCTTTTTGTTATATTGTGGCTTCTTGGTTTGACGATCGGGTAGGTTTCCAAAAGTGGACGCTACCAGCTTGATGGCTTCTTCAAGATCGAAACTTCCCACCACGGAAATTTCTAGGTAGGCTGATTCCAACTCCGGGGTTAGCCACTCGCGTGCCTGAGATGTTGTTAGAGCATCGAGAGCAGAGCGCTGAGGGAATCCAAAGCGTTCATCTCCTGAATGAAGGTATCTAGCGACTTCATTCTGAGCAAAACCCCCGGGGGTTCGTTCAAGCTGTTGGTAGATGTAGTCGAGTGCCTTGCGGAACTCGAGAGCGGCCTCTTCCCGGTAACCGGGATTTGTTAAGTAGGCGCGCATCAGAGTCAACTGGGAGGCGAGATCTTGAGGGTTGGTCTGCCCAGATAGAGTGAAGGCATCATCATCGATTCCAAAGGAAGAACTGACTGACTCCGCTGCAAAGATCTGTTTCAAATCGTCATGGCTGTGGGCTTCAAGCCCGCCCTTATTGAAGACGCTCGAGGCGAATAAGCTGAGGCCTGCAGTTGGCTCGGTAAGCCGGCCGGATCCGATGCGTGCCTTTACATAAACGGTTTCGTCCTCGAATTTTGTTGTCTTGAAATTAGCTCTTACGTTATTTGCAAAGGTGATCTGAGTAACTTCAATATCTTCAATTGTATTTCGCTTGGCGATTTCACCGGCTTGGGGCAGACCTCCGTAAGCAAAGGCCACCATTTCTTTTTCTTTTGGCGCTGTTACTGCGAACTTGGCACTTTCATCGTAAACGTTTTCGATTGAAGAAATGGCATCGTCAAGTTTGGCGTTGCCGGAAAGCATGAGTAAGGTGTCTTCAGCGGATTCCCAGAGGTCGTGCAGAGAATGACGAGCTGTCTCCGTGGTTACCGAATCAAGTGATTGCATGACCCGTTGAAGGTCTTCCGCTGGACTGGTAAAGATTCGTCTTGAACCGATGCGGCGTGCGATTTCGTCAGCAAGATCTCTTGATTTTCGAGTGCCCATTTGCTTCGCCGCGTCCTCGTAGAGGCGACCGATAACGGCCTTGGTTTCGTTGAGCTCTGACTCGGTAAAGCCGTGCTCAAGTGCGCGACGTAATTCTTGCTCGATCAGGGTGAGGGCTTCCTTCCAGTCTTCAGGTTTGCAGTCAGCATCGATTGAGGAATAGATAGCAAATCCCAGATCGAAGAAGTCACCGGCATGCATCGTCGCAGAGCTGATAGGGGAGTTCTCGGCTTTGGTCAGCCGTTCGAGGCGACGATTCATGATGCGCGCAGCCATCATTCGCTGCAGATCATCCAGTCTTCGAGCGCTGTTGTCTGGGGGTGAACGCCTCGTTTTAAGTGCTTCAATTGAGACGGATGTTTCTCCGGCTTCGTCCTCGTAGTGATAGTGAACGTCAAAGTCACGATTGGCGAGGCTGCCCATCTCTGGATCTGCGCGCTTCTCACGGGCTTCCATAGAATCGAAATGCTCGCGGATCACGGTTTCGATCCCAGCCACACTGATATCACCAACTACAACGATTGCCATGCGATTGGCGGTATACCAGCGTTCATAAAATTCGACGAAACGCTCGCGGGAAGCATTTTTGATGACCTCTTCTGTTCCGATCGGCAATCGGGTGCTGATGCGTTGCTTAGGAAAAGCAAACTTGATCTGTTCGACAAATGTGCGCCAGTCTACGGAGTCACGGGTTCGTTTTTCACTAAGAATGATCCCTCTTTCGTCTTCAATCTCGTCTCGCAGAAGAAGCATTCCGTCGGCATAGTCGCGAAGCAATCCCATTCCTTCGTCGATCATTTCGGCCTCTGAATTCGGAAGTTCCAGCTTGTAAACTGTTTCATTAAAAGAGGTATGGGCGTTGGTGTGGTTGCCAAAGCCCATCCCAAGACGTTGAAAATATTCGACCATTTCCCCGGGAGGATAATTAGTGGTTCCGTTGAACGCCATATGCTCGAGAAAGTGGGCAAGCCCCTGCTGGTCCTCGTCTTCCATCAGGGAACCGGCGTCAACATAGAGCCTCATACTGACTCGGTCCGGTGGCTCAGCGTTGGGTAGAATGGCAAAACGTAGGCCGTTATCGAGAACGCCCCAAGTCACAGCTGGATCAGGATTGATGTCGCTATCTTTTTGAGGCAGCGGAATGGACTCATTCTGAGCCGAGACGGGTAGATAGAGTAGGTTCGCAAGAGTAGCTAAAAGACAGAGTGAGGTTCGGGCCATCATAAGGGAAAAGGGATTGGGTAGATTAGGTTTGTTATTGGGGGAAGGAAGAGAATTAGGGGCTGTCAGACAACCGATTGAAGACTACGCAATCAGAGTAGCTTACGCCGTCGCCACCAAAAATGTCGAGAGCGCTACCGATCGTCAGGTCTACCAACCCTCCGCTGATATCATCGACTCGCTTTAAGTCTTCAAGACATGAGGCACCACCTGCGTAGGTGACGGGAAGTTTTCCCCATTGGCTGAGTAGCTCAACGAGCGCTTCATCGATGCCCTCGCACTTGCCTTCGACATCAGCAGCATGAATGAGGAACTCGTCGCAAGAGGAAGCAAGCTGATCCAAGGTTTCATGGGTTAGGTGCAGGTCGGTAATCGTTTGCCATCGATTCATTGCGACAACCCAGTCATTTTCCTCTTGGCGGCAGCTCAGATCTATGACGAGTCGCTCACGGCCGGTTTCTGCTATGAGTGCGGCGAGGCGTTCTTCCCGAAAATGCGCCTCGCTGTCGAAAAGAAAAGAAGTCGCAATAACATGGGAAGCTCCAGCGCTTAGCCATGATGACGCATTTTCGGCAGTAATACCTCCGCCTAGTTGCATTCCGTTTGGGTAAGCTTGTAAAGCTGATCTGGCCGCCTCGTCATTCCCTGGGCCGAGCTTTATAACGTGTCCGCCGGAGAGCTCGTCTTCAGCATACTTTTCAGCAAACCATGAAGGGTCCAAATCAGTTGTGAAATTAGTCTTTAATTCTTTGGAGGAAGAACCCAAGGATCCACCGACGATCTGTTTCACTTTTCCATCATGAAGATCGATGCAGGGGCGAAAATGTGTTCTTCGGCGCATAGGGAGACGAACAAAAATTACCCCAATGTCGTAATTATGCGACGCAGAAAAAGTCTTTTCCTTCCAAGAATCCGCAACCATCCGCCAGCATTCGAATCCGTTCTCGACCTCCTTTTTGGCCAACGGCGCCAAGCACAACAGCTCGACCAAAAAAGTGTGATAACTCGCCTGAGTCTAGTATGGGAATACCGTCAATTTGGTTGCCGATCTTACGTTCGTTCACCTCGAGAAATGCCTGAACCTTTACTCCAGCCGTGCTGAGGAGGTGACCCATTTCTTTGCCGACGGGACCCGCCCCACAAATAACCACTCCCAGTTGAAGGATATCGGGAATTCGCTTGAGGAAGTGAGACTTCGCTACTTGAAAACGGGAGAGATCGTATCGGCCGAGGGTTCTCGTTGCTCGCGTCTCACCGTCGTACCAATCGAGAAGCCTTTGATTCACTTTGGCAATTTTATGGCCGGCTTCAAGCAGTCGAAGCCAGAAGTCGTAGTCCTCCGCCCACAATGGGTCTTGATAACCCCCAAGTGATTCCATGACGGACCTTCGGATCATTGCTGACGGATTTGGGATGGGGCTGTCGACGAATCGTTCGGTGAGTATCTGGTCGTGGGTAACAACAGAGTTTATCCAAGCTTCATAACGCTTATAGCCGTCCTCGGGAGGGATGGGCTGGCCGTCTTCTCCTCGTTTAAGGATATTGACCAGCGTCCCACAGGCAGAAAGCTGCGGCTGCGCTGCAAGAAGGCCAACCTGATTTTCTATCCGAGTGGAATGAGCGATATCATCGCTGTCCATTCGAGCGATAAGTTCGCCTTTGGAAGATTGCCAAGCGAAGTTGGCCGCCTCGACAAATGAGCCTTCTTGTCGAAAACAGCGGATTCTTTTATCTCCGCTGGCAGCTTTTTTGATAAGGGCGGGCGAGTTATCTTCAGAGGCGTGATCCACGAGGATGATTTCGAGGTTTTCATAGGATTGCCGCCGTAAGCTGGCTATCGCCTTCTCAATAGTGAATTGGGCGTTTCTCAGCGGCATGACGACTGAGACGAGCGGTGAGTTCATAACTAAAAAAGCCCCGGGTTCCCCCGGGGCTTTCAAAGTTATCGTAATTTAAGATTCGAGTCGATTACTCGCTGGCTGCCTCGTCGCTGCCTTCGGTTTCCTCGCCTTCAGTAGCTTCGCCAGCTTCTTCACCGTCTTCCAGACCGCCGGCCGAGACCGCAGCACGTGTCTGAGTGATGAGGGCTACAAGGACTTCGCCATCCATTTTGGTGATAACACCGTCGGGAAGATTAAGCTCATTTACCTTGAGGGAGTCGCCGATGTCGAGACTGTTGACATCGCTGGAAATATTCGAGGGAAGATCACCCGGACGACAGTGAACTTCGATGTCGCGGAGAAGTTGTTCCAAAAGGCCACCACCTTTGACACCAGCGGGTTCTCCAGTGAGTTCGATGGGAACCACAGCGTGGATTGTTTCGTTTTCACTAACGGCGCGGAAGTCGACGTGAATAAGATTGCCAGTAAGAGGATCTTTCTGGACGTCCTGAACGATCGCCATTTTTGATTTTTCTTGAGCACCTTCGATCTCGAGTGTCACGATGAAATTTTGACTGCTCTGGCGGCGAACGAGATCACCAAATTCTTTCGAATCAAGTTGGATCATGTATTCGCGCTGGCTCGAACCATAAATAACGGCAGGTACGGTTCCTTCGCGACGCAGTCGCTTGGAAGCTGTAGTGCCCTTAACTTCGCGTTTTGCGGCTTGAAGAGTTTCTTGTTTAGCCATGGTAGCAGTGTGTTGAGGTCAATTCGTTGATTTTCCTATCCTCTTCTTTGAGAGGGCGCGAAATTTAGGTTACACCTCACGATATGTCAAAGAGAGAAGTGACCGACTCTGATGAATGGATTCGTCGGATTGCTTCGCCCAGTAACTCGGCCACGCTGACGGCTGTCACTTTTTCGCCCACGGCATAAGGAGTGCTGTTGGTTGAAATGAGTTCTTCGATATCTGATTCGGCAATTCTCTCTTTCCCTTGATCATTCAGGACGGCATGGGAAACCCCGGCAAAAATACGTTTCGCTCCATGACTTCGGAGTAATTTCGAAGCTGAGGTCAATGTGCCTGCCGTTTCAGAAATGTCGTCTACGAGTAGTACATTGCAGTCTTTGACTTCGCCGATCAAGCTGATAGCCTCGACCTCAGTTGCGCTGACGCGATTCTTCGCCACGATAGCGAGAGGACATTTAAGAGCTTTGGAATAAGAGTGGGCCATTTTCATACCGCCCACGTCGGGGGAAACGACGACAATATTGTCGGTCAGACCTTTTTCTCGCAGGTAACGGAGCAGGACCGGTTTGGCATAAAGGTGGTCAACCGGAATGTCGAAAAACCCCTGAATTTGACCGGCGTGCAGATCCATGGTGAGGACTCGATCGACACCTGCTGCTGTGAGGAGATTAGCAACGAGCTTTGCGGTGATTGGAACTCGAGGCTGGTCTTTTCTGTCCTGGCGGGCATAGCCAAAAAATGGAATCACTGCGGTTATCCTTGAAGCGCTTGCGCGCTTCGCTGCATCGACCATGATGAGTAGTTCCATCAAACTCTCGTTTGAAGGGGGGCAGGTCGGCTGAACGATAAAGACATCGCGGTTGCGAATGTTCTCGTTAATCTTAACGAAGGTCTCTCCGTCCGGAAACTGTGTCACGGTAGTGTCCGCTTTGCGGACTTCGAGGTAGCGACAGATTGCTTCTGCGAGCTCCGGATGCGCTGTTCCGCTGATGATTCGAATATCTGATTCCATTCGGCATCATCCTCGCGAAAACGTCACAAAACGCCAGCTAAATAACGCGACTGCGGCAGATTATCAGTATTCGGAGCGCGATTGGTGATTTAAGGAACGGATAGTGACTGTTTCGTCTCTACCGCCTCGCATGGAGCCATAACCGTAACGCACCTTTTTAGATCCAACGGCTCTGTGATAACATCATCCAAGCCCCTCCCACTTGCGATCTAGGAAGAACTTTTCGAAGCCTTGATTTCGTTGGCGATCAGCTCAAGATTGACAACGACGTCTTTCGCCAAAGGGTCGATGGAAACCACCGTGCCACCAATTGAGTCGGCAATTGCTTTTGCGCTGTTTTGGTCGAATTGGGGTTGCACGAAAATAACGGAAACACCTTCTTCCTTTGCTTTGTTGATCATCGAGGCGATCTGGCGAGGTTCGGGGGTTCGACCACTAAGTTCGACAGGAACCTGCCTCATCCCGTAGGCATCGGCAAAGTAGCCAAAGGCACCATGGTAGACATAAAATGATTCGTCTTTAAAAGGGGCTAATTTTGCGACGAGCTTGCGGTCGGTATCTTTCAACTGCTCGATGAGCTTACGACAGTTTTCCTGAATCGTAGATATCGCTTCCTCAGATTCAAACAATGGCTCGACGCCTTTTTGAATTGTTTTGAGCTGCTCGATCAGATGCGCGGGAGATAGCCAAACGTGTGGATCAAGTTCTCCATCGCTGTGATCGGCATGATCGGCATGATCGGCGTGATCAGCGTGATCAGCGTG
>TARA_B100001093_G_scaffold78817_2_pt1 | contig 13060 bp, 6 predicted proteins | sample TARA_B100001093 | Tara Oceans TARA_B100001093 (sample SAMEA2623116) | marine metagenome | biome: marine biome (ENVO:00000447); feature: surface water layer (ENVO:00002042); material: "saline water (ENVO:00002010), including plankton (ENVO:xxxxxxxx)" | depth 5 m
TTGCCTTCATGGCTGTGCCATCGAAAGTCATCATTTGAGTATTTCCTTTACAGCAGTTGCTCAACGCCAAAGAACTGCGACATTTCCACGGGCGAAAACCAACACTGAATCGCTCGCATCGCTAAGATATTCCCACAATTGCTTGACTCCGTCGCGGTCAAAAATTCCGCGATTCACTTTGATTTTAACAACGTTTTTTTTGCGAAGTTGTACGCTGATTTCTTCCACCAGATTCTCAGTGACTCCCGATTTACCGATACGGATTGTCACGGGAAGGTCTCTCGACATTGCCTCGCGACGAATGCTGTCTGGAACCGCTTTCGACATTGGACTCACCCCTCCGAATTTCTTCTGGTTGAAGTAGTTACTTTCTCTTCAGAATCAACACCTTGATTTCGTCGGTGGAACTTTGGCCCTCCTCCGAACCTTCGCACTGTCGAACATTGTAGGCAAGTGACAATGCGTTGCCCTGCGACAATGCGTACGCGCGTCGTCTCGCCGAAACGGTGGATAACGTAACATTTCCGACAAAATAGAAGTCGAACTTGGGCCGGTATACGCAGCCGATGTCGTTGGGAAATTTTGACCAAATGGTGAACGGCTGTTTGACGAATAGAGACATCATACAGTTCCGAAGATTGTACGATTCGAATGAGACGGTCTTGATTGATGTGCGCAACTCGACGACGGTCGTGTTTGTTGCGAGACCCTCGCTTCCTTCTGCCAGTCATACATCTACCTCAGTGGCCTAAAGAACGGAGTATATCTGACGTGATTTCATCGATTGCTCGATCTCCGTCGATAGAATGGAAAATTCCTTTCTCACGGTACCAATTAGCTAACGGTGATGTTTGTTCATGGTAAGCCGATAAGCGTGACTTTACCGTCGATTCATTATCGTCTGCACGACGTTTCTCTTCCCATGAACCACACGGGCATCCGCCTTTCGGCGCTGGATTGAACAAATCATGGTACACATTACCGCACCCAGCACACGAATACCTGCCACAAATACGGTCGACGATACGCTCATCAGGAACTTCAATTGCGATTACGTGAGATACGGGAGTGATGGAAGAAAGTGCCTCGGCCTGAGGTACTGTACGCGGGAATCCATCGAACATCACGCCGTTAATTGCGTCTGGTTCTTGAATACGATCACGTATCAGGTCGATGATGACCGTATCTGGAACAAGTTGGCCTGCATCCATGAACTTCTTTGCCGCTAACCCGGTCTCAGTGCCCGCCTTCACTGCTGCTCGCAACATGTCACCAGTCGATACTTGCGGTAAACCCGTTGCGCCAAGGATACGCTCTGCTTGAGTTCCTTTTCCGGCACCTGGAGGGCCAAACAATACAATGCTGCTCATACCTATCCCTGAAGGTGACTTGTTTTAGAGATACGCCAGATTACTGGTTGTCAAGCCATTGTTGTCCATAGTGTTGCCATTGTTCCATGGTCCAGCCGACCGGAAGACCCGATGGAGGAAGAGGTGGCCCCGATAACACCGGGGCTTGCTTGACTACTGGAAGCGGTAAGGGTGTCGGTTGTGGGATTGGGGGCAAACTCAGAGGTGGAAGGCGTTTGGCATTCGATGCAGGCGGCATTCCTTGGGGGGGCATTCCAAGTGGAGGCAAACCAGGGAGCGGCATGGGCGGAAGGCCTGTTGGAACGGCTGCAGGCGCAATCGGCATGTTGAGAGATTGAGCGAGGGCAGCAGCGATTTCGTCAGATGAGACTTCGCCACCGGCCAGGTCGTCTGCGGCTAAACCAATGTCAAGGGCTTGCTCGCGACGCGTACCCTCTCGATCGGGATTGACAAAGGCATCAGGGGCAATTAGCCCCTCACTGTCTTCAACAACTTCACCACGCTTTTTGATTCGAAGAGCAACTACTGAAAGCGAAAGAATCACAAGTGCAAGAAGAGGAATCGAAAGATACAACGGAAGTGAAGAAAAGAATCCTCCCGAGCCACGAGCTGATTCAACCGTGGTCTCAATGACGATTTGACCGAGAATCACATCCCCTGAAGTGAGGTTCACCGTGGTATATTGAAGACCTTTTTCGGCATCTTCTGAAGGCGTTACTGAGAGATCTACGATTACACTCTCCCCGACTGCAATCGAATCGATTTCAGAGAGAGATGATGAAGCGGTCCACTCCGATGAGATGTTTCCTTCCGCATCGAGAACTTCACTCACCAAACTTCCCATAAGAGGGATGTTACCGTCGTTACGAATGACGAGGCTTTGAACAGCAGTTTCTCCACGGACAACTTGACTCAACGGCGTAACCAGTGGGTCACCTACAGAAATATTTGCGTATGCAGAATCCAACACAGCCACATCGATTTGTACAGACGATTGAATCATTCGCCCGTTGTTGAATCCTGACAGAGTCACGACTAATTCGAAGGCAGAGTCTGTTGAAGGGGCATTGATGGGTGGCAAAAACCCGAGGCGAACTGTTCGTTCCTCCCGCGGCTCGATGTACGTGCTTGGGTTAGCGAATCCAATCGTCCAGCCATCTGGAGCAAGTCCGTTGCTCCAATTCAGCGAAAGCGCAGCATTACCGGTGTTGGTGACGGTGAACTCACCAAAAGAGAGTTCCGAAGAGATGGTCGTATCGACGCGCCCGTTTGAAGGACCCAGTAATTCCATAGCGAGGTCATCTTTGACCACCAATACTGTGGAATTCGTGGTGAATTTCTGTGCGTTGTATTCGGTTCGAATAACAAAATTATTGCTTTCTCCTTCTTCAGCAACCAGCGGTACACCGAGAATGAATTGCACTGTTCTCACCTCTCCGCCGTCAAGCGAAAGCGTTACTTTACGATTGTCGGTTTGATCTTCGTATGAAACTTGAATTGGCCAGTTTGCGTTGGATGGTTGGATACTTACAGTGAGTTCGACAGGCGTGTTGCCCGTGTTTTCAATCGTGTGATTGAGGTTAACCTGTTGTCCTGAATCAACCATGACATTACGATTCGCAGCAGCTGGCCCAATAGGTCCGATATCATCGTATAAGTCAGTGTCAAACGATTGTTGTGCCAAAACCAAAACCTCGACAGACTGTGTGAAATTCATTGACGAGTCGGTTGGCGATGTCACCCAACACGTGACCGTGTCACTAGAATCAGCAGCAGGAAGACCTCCGGATACTGGAGGGACAAAAATCCGGATATACATCGGTAGAGATTCTTTAATGTTGAGGGGTTCAAATTCTAAGGTTGAGGAATTGGAAGAACCCAGCATCACTTGCCAGCGATTTTCAGAGGAGCACGACACGGTGTATTGCCCCGGTGAATTACCAATATTCATGACTGAAATAACGAAGCCAGTGGATTCCCCTGGAAGGGCCGACAAACCGCTGATACCTGCTGCACCTATGTTCACTGCCGTGACATCAGGAACAACGATGGTGATGCGTTGAGTGTGGGAAACCGTTGGTTGAGATTGATAGCGCGCAGTGATGTCAACAACGAAGGTACCCGCACGAGCGTACCTCGGCTCTTCAGGGTTCGACAGGTCCGCATATTCGTTTTCTAATCGTACCGTGAGTTGCTTGAAGTCACCTTCTTCACCTTGTCCTTGAACGACATATGGGCCGGGTTCCGAGACTGTCTTACTCCATACATCATCGGGGGCGAGGAGGAAGTCGGGTCGACCGGGCTGTGGCATCTGAACATTGGTAACCGATAGGGTCACGGCTTGTTGGCCAGTCCCCTCGTGAAGAATGTGAATTGGTATGTCGATTCCCGTTTCATTGAGTACGTCGAACTCGTTCATTGCTGATGCAGCACGATCTTCTGGGGTAACTGGAGCATCTCCAAGTTCGTCCAATGCGACAACTCTCACACCCAACGCTGTTACTTCAATATCTTGGAGCCAAATGTTGTTGTCAATTCCAGCATTCGCATCATTCATCTCAGAAACTTGGTCGTTGGTATCGATACTCAGTCGCATCGAGTGTATGCCAGTGGTTGTGAACTGATGCTGAAGAAGCAATGAATCAACAAGACCTGGTTGGAGACTTGGCCGGTCAACATCGAACAATATTTCGTTTGCAGTTAGGTCTTCTAAGATGACATGGAACGTTCCTGACGGCGATGTTCCTTGATTGACCCAACCAATCTGTAGAGAAATAATATCATCTTTCAGAGGCGTGAGTGATGAAGGAACAATGCTTCCATTGTAGGTTGCTAAATCAGTTTGAGCATTTGGGGTGGCATCAGCGACAACGACAAGAGCAAAGTTTTGCTCTATGCCGCTGCGGTGAAGCACTTTGACCAGCCATTGACCTGTCGAAGTGAGCGTCCCTGGAGCAACCTTGATTCGCTCTACATTGTTGACACTATCAGCTGTTCCAGTACTGGTCGAATACCCTCCAGAGAAATCATTTCCGAACCATTCTTGGCCGCTCGGGTCAACCAAAACGAGGTCGAGATCATTGACTAGTCGAACTTGCCCCTGACCAGCATTCGCACTGCCCTCGACATCCGACCATGCCAACGTAATATCGATACCGTGACTGGGGTCCATGTCAAACGCATACAGTAGCCCAAAACCTGCCTTGAGGGGTTTATAGTCATCGTAAAAAGTGGTAAGAGAAGTTGGACCGTCGGTGGGAATAATAGTACGTTGAAGGTCAAGTTGCCCCCAACCCTCTACCGCATTTGGAATGTCAGATGCGCCTAAATCTTTGGCTCCGTTGATGACAGCGGCTTTGATCAGCGATGCGGATGGGGAATTCAAACCCACTTGTTCTCGAAGGAACTCACGAACAAGTGCAGTGCTCCCTCCTGCGATTGATGTAGCGTGTGATGAACCAGATAATGTCATGTAAAGCGGACTTCCGTCTGAATGACTACCTGTTCCACATGAGAATCCAGCAGGAGATTTTGCCTCTTCAGCCAAGCCAGAGCAGATGTTTATTCCCGGTGCGACGATGTCGGGTTTGATTCGTCCGTCAAGGCTTGGCCCCAAACTGGAAATGTTCGCAACAGTTCCAGCGAGGCTTCCAGTTTGTGAAGTTCCTACTGCAAGTACATTTTTTGCAGTACCTGGAGCAGTGACTTGTGACGCACCCTGTGCACCTCGGTCTCCGACTGAAAAGAGTGGGAGAACCGTCTGCTTATCGTTCACTAGGAGATCGACAGAACGAGAGTCAGCAGTATAGTGACCGTAATTGCCGTTTGAACCCCATGCATTGATAGCAATCCGTGCCGTCTTTTGTTCCGCGTCATTGAGGAGGTCGTAAATTGAACCAATTCGTCCGAACACTCCGGTTGGATCGTGCTCCAGTGCATACATGACAACATTGGCCGATGGAGCAATGCCCTGAGCAGATGAGTCTCCGCTACCGTCACCCACAGCGGATAATGCGATGTGGGTCCCGTGCCCGGTATTGGTGTCCGATGGTGAAGGGTCAAGACCAAAGTTGGTGTAAACCCCTGCGATTCGTCCCAGAATATCGGGGTGGTCTTGGTCTAAACCCGTATCAGTGATTGCAAGAGTCTCCCCGGACCCGTCAAGAGAAAACGTCGCATTTGCAGCGACGTCATCCACACCAACAATCGCACCTGCTACTGCATTGTGGACAATGAAATCGGTTGTGGCCTCGACCCATATGAGCCGGCCGTCACGTGCGAGATTTTCAATGAAAATTGAATACAAATCCGGTGAAACTTTCGCTTCACAAAGCCCAACTCCACACCAAGCCTCTTCAGCCCCCATACGTACCATGTCGAGGCTGAGTAATTCCAATCCTGCAAGCGCTAAGTCAGATGCAGGTACTATCGCAAGGTGATCGAACGGTCCTTCGACGAGGAGAGATGGCTCGATTCGCCATCCGGGGTGTTCTGCTCCAATCCATCGCACTCGTTCATCGCCCTGTAATGCATCAAAAGCCGTCTGTGGGGGGTTGGGGAGTCGCACTAACCAACCTTCATCAGCCACATGATCCAGAACATCAAGGGCATAAGTGGAAGAGAGTTGTTCCAGTACTTCTCCGTCGCGGGTGTGGAGTTGAAGCAGACCTAATCCTGTTGAAAGATAGTCAGTTGGGTTCATGAGCGAATCAGGGACTGAAGGACCGAGTGATGCCAGTGGGTCAAACTCACCAGCAGCGATTCGTAAAATTCCCGTTGATACGGTTAATTCTACATCTTCTAACGATGAGGATTCAATGGATGACCAGTGAGAAGCAGCATGTTCGATATCAATTGCTTGGGATGCCAAGGGGACGTCCAAAATGGTGTCAGACGAAGTATTCTCAGGAGTTGTACAAATGAGTGGACTGAGGGCAGTTAGCATCAGCAAGGAGAGCACAAAAAATGAGCGGTTTAACCCTTGCATACACGGTCGAGACGCACTACCTTTTTGAAAACGCCCCTTCGATGTACCCCTGCGGGGTATGCTCAAAGGTTGTTGTAGACAGAAATTGCTGCATCAGTTTTAGCTACAGAAGCCATCCAGTCACTCTCCACACCCATCAATGCACGAACTGCATCGACGTTCTCAGGAATAACGTCTGACTCTTGATGAATCGCTTGGAAGTAATACAGCGTGTTACCTTCGAGCTTAACGCCGTCTTCCCAAATGAAGATTTCATGTAAATCGCCCCATTTCCGACCAATATCACGAGCAAATTCCATGACTTCAGCGGTAGTTGTAATACCGGTTTCCGCTCCATTCATGATGACCAATCTCGGTCGACTTGCCCACATGTCCAAAATGGATTCAGTGGTCAGACCGTGCCCGTCGGGAAGCGTGGCTGTAATCACGTGAACGTGCATGATGGTTGTAGGCACTGCTACAGCCATAGAGTTAATTTGAATCTCGGGCTTGACTGTCATGACGTCAGGACCGTGGTGTGAAGGAACCTTGAGAACCGGCTTGATGGCGTTAATTGGGCCCTTACTGGAATCGCCAGGGTCTGCTGCTCGACGAATCATCGTGCATTCGACCTTCAATTCTCCGCAATGTTCGTAGAGTGGAACAAGCGTTCGAGAAAGACCAGTGGTGTTACACGAAACGACTCGAGTGCCTTCGACGTTCATGTTTTGAGCGTGATTAGCGGAAGAAGTGTAGGACATCTCAGTCATTGCGTGCTTTTCGCCGCCTTGGAAAATCCACTTCACACCGTTGGATTGGTAGATCTCTTTGTTCGACGCACCAACTTTACCTGGTGAACAATCAATCACAATATCTGCGATTGCGAGCAAATCGCTGAGTCCGCCGTGGCACGTGTAGCCTGCAGCACCGAAGGCTGCAATGCGATCTGCATCGTCAAATGTACAGTAGATCGGATATCCCTTGCGCACGGCCAAATCACATCCAAACGCTGGACGAGTCTTCGTCACGCCAACAATTTCCATGTCATCTTGCGCATCGACTGCATCAGCGACGCGCTTACCGATTGTACCGTACCCGTTGATGGCTACCTTGATTGTCATAATCCTCAAAAAGAATGCTTAGGAAGAACCTCTATTAACACATCGCTGGGATTTTTTAAAATCCAACCGTGCATTTCAAAGATTTCTCAAATACCAAAAAATCAGCGTTCTTCACGGTAGGCTATTTGGACATGAAGGAACACCCGAGCATCATGGCCGAACCACGAGAGGTTGTTGAACGCTCATTCAACATCAACAAGAAACTGGGCCCACGGTTGATTGCGGCTGCGGAGCAAAATGCGATTCTTCGCATTGGGTGGACCAATGCTGGCGAACCCGTCCCAAAAAATGGGGAATTGGGTCTCTGTCCAAATCTCCCTACCGGCTCTCGTATACGTGCTCTGGGTCTGCTCGGTTCGTGGACTGCTGCTTTTGGAAGTGGCGGGAATTTCACGATTCAGGGTGATGCAAAGTCGTTTTTAGGTGCCGGAAACCGAGGGAATTCAATCTATTGTGAACAACTTGCCGAACAGTACACTGGATACGCCATGCACGACGGAAGAATCGTGGTGATGGACGGTACCGGCGATGATGCTGGAGCAATGATGTGTGGAGGATTGTTGATGATTCGTGGCGTGACTGGGGCACGCATCGGTGGCGGCATGAAAGGCGGCCTCATCGTTGTTCATGGCGATGTTGGAAGTGACCCGGGTGCAGGCATGACAGGTGGTAGAATCGTCATTAACGGACGGTGTCCAACACCACCTGTGGGAGTTTCATTGAGGCCACTCGAATCAAAAGAAGTCAAAGAAATCAATTCACTGCTCAACAACAAGGATATGGAGATACCCTCCGATGCAGTTTGTTTGGTTGCCGCTCCTGCACCTCTGGTTGAACCAATTGAACCACCCGTCTCAGCCTCTGATCTATCCAACATAGGGCTGGTCCCCGGTGAATTACACCAAACCAATCACTACCAAACTTGCGATACAATTTCGCTTTTGGCAGAACGTAACGGAGAAAACACACCTGTTGCACTTCCCCTACCGCTCCTTCCAATGATTCCAGACGGAGATTTACTCAAATCCTCTGAAGACATGGACGCACATGCAGCAAGCATCTTAGCAAATCAGCCCTTTATCACACGCTTGAATCCACGCCCCAATGACATGGTCATCATCGACCGCGACAATCTCAATAATGCGCCTGAATTATTGGAACAAGGCAACGGTGTTATTTTGGACATGGATTCGCTCCCTGCAATGAATTCCGAAGAAATCGATGGGTTTCTTGTGGCTATTCAAACCCTTCAAGGAAGAGATAAAACCGTTGCATTCCTCAACGCACTTGGAAGGGTAGAATCACTGCATGTTCGTTCATCGCATCACAACATCGACCTCGCCATAAGCAGAGTAGAAGACGGGTCAGGGGTAGCTGAGGCCGCCGCATTGCCAATGATTGGCCGCTCCTCAAAAGCACACCTTGAAGACGCACCGACTCAAACTGGAATGCTTCTCGGCCTTTCAGCAAGTGGCAAAGACCTCGCAGTCCTTCGTGCATCAGGTATGCACGTGGTTTGCTGTGAAGTACCGATGCAAGATGTCAATGACCTCGCCCACTGGTTGCAAAGTATTTCCAACGAATTCATTGAGATCCTCAAACGACTCGGTCTCGATTCCATCGACCAGTTACAGCGTCAGCACTTGCGGGCATTGGATTATGAAACGGCGGCAATCAGCGGATTACGACTGGTAGGCTACGACAGACCATTACCGCTCTGGTTTGCACGATAGGTGATGATATGCCAACAATTTCGGTCGAACAAAAATTGCTTCAAATGCTCCTTGCCAAACACGGTATAGAGCATGACATCGATCGCCTGGCGGATGAACTCCCGTTACTTGGAACGGATATTGATTCATGTGATGAATCATCGCTGAACATTGAAATTTTTCCGGACCGTCCGGATTTACTATCTGGTGAAACCCTCGCTAACGCAATTCGGCCTTTCCTCCATTCTGCTAAAAGCAAACCCCGCCTCGATGTCAAACAGGGTACTGTCACCATGACTGTCGCCCCTGAACTTGAACATGTTCGACCAGTAATTCTTGGTGCGATCGTACGAAACGTGGACACGGGCACCTCACCCGAAGAGAAAGAAGGCTTCATCAAATGCCTGATGGACCACCAAGAGAAATTGCATTTTGCACTTGGACGTGGTCGACGTCGAGCATCCATAGGTGTTCATGACCTATCGACCGTTACCGCACCGTTTCGTGTTGAGGCAGTCCCAGTATCCACACAATTCACGCCGCTCGGGATAAGTCATCCAATGTCGCTTGAACAAATCCTTTCCCAACATCCGAAAGGAATTGATTATGCTCACTTGCTTGATGGAATGGATGCATATCCAATCATATACGATGCTCATGGCGAAGTGTTATCGTTTCCACCAATCATCAACGGTGATCACACGACAGTTACCCATGCAACGACGGACTTCTTTATCGACGTTACGGGTTGGGACCGACGTGCATGCGAATCGAGTTTGATGTTGATGGCACTCCAACTCGCAGAGCGGGGTGGAAGTGTAGAATCAATCACAATCACCGGATGTGATTCAATTGTCGAACACCTACCGAATCCCGCACCAATCACGCATACTGTGACACAACGGCTGCTTGACGGACTACTCGGACGAAGCCTCACAGATGAAGAAATTTCGACAGCAGTGAATCGGATGGGGGGTGAATTCCTTGGTCGCCATCAGGTTGAAGATGCCCCGAACCGTTCACCAAAAAACATGGCAGATATTGTCGAAGGTGACGTCCTCCTCTCAGTCGATATGCCGCGGTGGAGATTCGACATTCTGCATCCGATTGATTTGGTAGAGGATATCGCCATTGGGCACGGTTATGAAGACCTTGGTAACGATGTCCCCAAAGCACCGCTTACAGCAGTACCACGCAAGGATGGTCACATTCGTCGAAGAATTCGAGACTCGCTACAGGGGCTTGGATTGATGCAAATTCAATCCCTCACCCTGTCAAACGACCACGACCAGTTTGAGGCCATGCGATGGCCCCCTATGGGTGAAGTTACCCGTATCACCAACCCCATCACCATTGAACACACGCTACTTCGACAGTATCTGCTGCCCGGCTTGTTCCGACTCATGGCGAGTAACCGCCACCATGATTTGCCTCAGGCTGTGTATGAATTGGGAACGGTTGTTCGCGACCACGCAAACAGTGAGCGATTTGCATTCCTCGTAGCAGAGCAGAGTGGCGGATTTGCAGCCATCCGTGGAAGGATTCAAGCGATATTACGAGATTTAGGTGCTGCGGAGTATGCCATCGAACCACTCTCTGGTTCGATGGGACCCTGGCTGACTGGACGAAGCGCCAAAGTTGTCATCGACGGAGTGCACGTTGGGTGCTTTGGTGAAATGGACCCTGCAGTCTCGCAACAGTACGAATTGCGAGTTCCTCTCAACGGCGCAGAGTTTGATATTTCGGCTTTGAGTTCAGTTCTCATCGACCCTGTTTGATGTTTCGCTGCTCTGCCTAGCATGAAAAAGGAAACACCGAATCCACAACTACCGACGCAAGGGTAGCGAGATGTTGAAGAGGAAGAGGAGGAGGACAGCACATGCGCAGCGTGTGGGTAGTCGCCATACTGCTGATTCAAATTTTGTCTCCTTTCGCAGTCGCTGAAACCAACAAGTCTACTGTAACTTCGAGAAGTGTTGAAGTTGATCTGATTGGTTTGGACTCCGAAGTAATTCATCGCGATGAATTGATTGAGGTGTTTTTCACCCTACACAACACGGGTACGACTGACACAAACTACGCTGTCCAACTCATGACGCCTCTTGAAGGAATCACTGAATCTGGGCTTCCGCTCAGCGTGTACCTTGAAGCGGGATACTTGAAGCAAGTGAAATTCAACCTCACTGCTGATATCAGTGCTAATTTTGGAATCCAAACCGCGACGCTGAACGTGACTTCAGTGACTGAACCCTCGTGGTCCCTTGAACATAATTTCTCAGTAAAAGTCGCTCCCTACTCTGACCTGAAATTTGGCCCGAGTGGAGTTTCGTCGTTCATCGTAACGCCGGGAATACGAACTTCTGTAGCCGTAAACCTCACGAATCAAGCATCGCTGACCGATAATGTCACCTTCAATTTGTACTCTCAAACCGGTTGGACTTGGGGCTGGGATATGGATGATGTTGATGGTGTGAATGCCTTTCAAACGATTGCTATTGATGAATTGACCTATGTTTACCTGTGGATTGAAGTTCCTGAGATAAGAGATGGTATGCCGCTTGAATATACGGGGCCTCGCTTCCAGTTGAAAGCTGTTTCAAGCATCGACGAAGCCATTGTGCAATGGTCGTTTGACCTGCTCGTGACAACCTACCGTAATGCCTCGATTGACCAATTCGGAGAAGATTTACTTCTTGAGCCTGGGGGGAACGGCCGCATCCCAGTTACCGTACGAAACAACGGAAATTCCCTGAATTCTTTGAACATCACCCTCGAAGCACTTGATTCAAACGGAATGCCTCTGGAAGGATTTTCTCCAAGTGACCGGATAGCTGCAAACGGCTGGACAATGGCCTTGTTTGGAGGATTGGAGGAAATCCAACTCCAACCAAATGAATCCCGAGTCATTGAAATCGGATTCCAATCACCGCTCGAATATTCGGGCTCAATCGATGTCCGAGTACGGGTTTTCGCAGATGGGGCACTTGTCCGACTACAAACAATTGACCTCAATTCACGTATTGAATGGGTACGCAGTGTTGAGGCAAGTCGAATCACAGAGGCATGCCAGAACCTCCTTCCAAACTCTTCGTGCACATCATCCATCACGATTCAAAACACCGGAAATGCAGCAGATGAGTTTGAATTTTCAATTCAAAGCAGTCCTATGCACCTCACTGCGACGCTTCTTACATCTTCTGTCGAATTGTCAGTTCAAGAAACCACGAATCTTGAAATTCTTCACGTTACGGCTCAATCAGACGCAAGAGCGTTCGTTAATGGGGACGTGGTAGTTGGAGTGTATCTCAAAGAGAGTTCGGTAGCCGTAATCGAATTGCGAATCCCGGTGAACATTGCACCCGTTGTTCAATGGGAATTTTCAGACCTTGTTGAAGAAATTGACACCCAAGGGCGTCTTTCAATTGCCATGACATTGCGAAATAGGGGGAACACAGATGACGGGTTGTTGGTCCAAATGCAATCTTCACATTCCACTGACATGTCGTTCATCCCACCAACCATCGCCGTATTCGAAGATGGCGTAGAATACCCGCGTTCGTTTGAGATAAGTAACATTTCAATTGGGGCAAACTTTACTCTACGTGCTTGGGTTGATTTACCTCAAGACCAGATTGCGAATGGAACTTTGTGGCTAAACATCACCGTTCGATCACAGTTTGAACCCGATAAAGAATTCATATCTACCTCAACTGCTGATTATCTTGGTACGCCGTGGCAGACTGAAGAACAACCCGATGGGTTCGATGTTCAAGCATTCCTTGTGACCGGTTGGGAACTGTTCAAGGCATGGGGGTTAATGCTGTTGGCAATTGCTGTATCTGTGGCCATCATTACCGCATCAGTGAAGGCCCGTAAACAGCGCTCACTTGA
>TARA_B100001093_G_scaffold323636_1_pt1 | contig 13056 bp, 16 predicted proteins | sample TARA_B100001093 | Tara Oceans TARA_B100001093 (sample SAMEA2623116) | marine metagenome | biome: marine biome (ENVO:00000447); feature: surface water layer (ENVO:00002042); material: "saline water (ENVO:00002010), including plankton (ENVO:xxxxxxxx)" | depth 5 m
AGTGGCTTTGAAACAAAATTAGAAGTATTACAAACTGAAGTAGATATGATTATGCAAGAAATGACTATGTTGTTAAGCGAAGTTTCGCTAATATCAGATGTAGCAAATGAATTAAAAAATGACCTTCGTACAGATTTACGAAGAGTTGAATCTATAATCGAAGATGTAGAACAAAATCAAAAACAAGATTCAAGAGAAAATCAAGCAGATATTAAAATTGCAATTAAGGATATCAAGGAAGATATGAGTGAACTAGAAACAAAGATTACAGATGTAATACAAAAAACTTTAGCCAATCCTTTGGCGGGTATGAAGTAATGAAAATAGATATAAAATTCTTATTAAGTTTTGTACCTATGTTACTAACTGTAGGAATTATATATGGAACTCTCAATACAAAAGTAAAAGCATTAGAAACAAAAGTAGATAATGTAACACAAATGCAACAAGACATCGCAGTAATTAAAGAAAAGATTATGTGGATGGAAAGTTATTTAATAGCAGGAGCAAAAGACTAAAATGGCATACAAATCATACGCAGACTTAACGGATGTACAAAAACAACAATTTGGAGATGAGGCATCTTATAAATCTTTTATGGATGCTAACATAACTACCCCAACTACAACAACAAATACACAAACATCTAATACATTAACAGACCCATCTGAATTTATACAAGCACAAGTAGGCTCTACTGTAAGACAACCAACATTACCGCAAGGTACTGCTACCTTACCTAATATTGCATTACAACAAAGTACTGCAGCAACAGAACAAACAACACCGGGATTAACAGGAGCAGTAACTGCAGCTACACCGACAGCAACAGCTATACCTACTGTTACACCTACTGCGGTAGGAAGTGCATCAACAATCGCAGCACAAACACCTGTAACAGCACCAAATTATTCAGCAGTAGCAGGGGGAACAACTCCTCAAATGGCTGCAGCACAGGGTACAGTTACACAACCAATGGTAGCAGCCCAAGAAGATTTAACTGCCTTACCACCAGAGGCTACAGTACAGGGCCAACTAGCTAATATATCTGAGTCCATTAATAAATCAGTAACAGAGGGTACTCCAATACCTGCATTTGCGTCAGGTGCTAAGAGATTAGTAGATGCAGCTATGCAACAAAGAGGCCTAGGAGCATCGAGTATTGCTGCTGAAGCTTTAGCACAAGGTATACTAACAGCTTCTGTACCTATTGCACAACAAGATGCAGACTTTTATAAACAAGCAGTATTTGCAAACTTATCTAATAGACAACAAGCAGCAGTAACAAATGCTAATGCTTATCTACAAATGGATATGGCTAACTTATCTAATAATCAACAAGCCAATCTAACAAACATCCAACTAAGACAACAAACAATGTTATCAGACCAAGCAGCTTCTAATGCTGCATTGCAGTTTAATGCCCAAAGTGATTCTCAGACTGACCAATTCTTTGCTAGTCTAACTAATCAAATTAATACTAATAATTCCCAGAGAGCAGATGCTATGAATCAATTCTCTGCATCAGAAAAAAATAGAATAGCAGGTCAAAATGCTAACAACGCTATAGCAGTAGGTGAAGCTAATGCACAAAGAGAAGCTACTATTAATCAGTTTAACTCACAGCTAGAGGACCAAAGACAAAGATTTAATATAGAGAACCAAAGAGTAATAGACCAATCTAATGTAGCTTGGAGAAGGAGTGTTAATACTGCCAATACAGCATCTATTAATGCAGCTAATCAAACAGATGCACAGAATTTATTGAACATATCTAACTTTGGACTATCTGCATTATGGCAACAATGGAGAGATGAAGCATCGTGGATTAACACAGCTTCAGAGAATGAATCAGACAGGGCGCACAACATTGCAGTTGCTGCTTTAGAAAGAACAACGGAAATGGAACTACTTAATCAAGAATCAAAGAATGAACTGAATGGTTTACTTGGTCAATTAGGTATGAAGATATTTTCAAACATAAAGATATAAGGAGTATATAGTATGACATTAGGATTTAGTACGGCGATGACAACAGCATTTAATTTGTTTCAGAAAGCTACAGGAGAAGTGAGTAATGAAATGGGTGGTGGAGAGACAATGGCTCAAAAAAGAGCAAGGATTGAATCAAGAGTAGATATGTCTGATGCTAAGAGAACTGTTTATGACAGGGTAGATATGAAAGCAGGAGAAGTAAAAGCAAGTGAAGCAGTATCCTATAAAGATTATCTACAAGGTTGGAATAATTTTTTAGATAATACATTTACGAGACTAGCTAATGACCAATCAGGTAATCCCCAATTTAAAAAAAGAAAAACTGTAAAAGAAGTGGGGGATGAATAAGTTATGGTAGAGAGAAATCCTTTTGATGCTCCTGTTGCAGGGCAATCATTAACAGACACACCTAAGAATTATTCATGGGAGAATCCTCCTAGATTTTCTGATGTTAATGATTCTACAATGTTCGTCTGGAAAAAATTAAATGAATTAGATACTTTAAAAAGAGTATTAGTATTATTAGAAGCAGGAGTTTCCGTAGAATCTGTTACTAGAGTAATAGTCTTTGCAGGTTTTGTAGAGGGTGCTTACTCAATAGATTCAGGTCTATTAATATCGCCGATAGTTAATAAGATGATATTTGCTATTGGTAAAGCTGCAGGTGTAGAACAAATTAAATTAAATAAGCCTAAAAAGAATGAGACAGAAGAGACAGTACAGAAGTTACTTAATGCTAGAGGTTATCAACCATCTGAAAAAGATTTAGATGCTGCAAAGAAAGCAATAAAGAAAAAACCTAAAGGCTTGATGTCTAAAGAAGAGGAGAAAGAATAATGGGAATAATGGATATTATTAAATCACCTAGCTTTATAAAAGGTGCTGTCAAAGAAGGTATTAGTATCTATGATAAGGCAGAAGAAGTAGGTCAAGAAGGTCTTGAGAATTTAAAAATTGCAAGAAAAGAAGTTGCTGAAACTATAGGTAAACTAACTGAGGAATATAAAACAGCACAAACAATTTCTGATAGAGTAGGCGGGGGTGCATTTGGAAAGTACCTATTTAAAGTAAAACCTATTACTGACCTAGCAGCTTTAAGTGGCCTAACAGAATCTTCATTTAATACAGAAATGTCCTCATTAAAGGCTGACTTTGACTCAAAATCTGATGAGGAAAAAGAAAGAATTAGTGAATTTGATGTACAAGCTAGTTACGATGCAGATGTAGCAGACGCTAAGGTAAGGGGTAATCTTGTTAGAACAAATAATATAGGAGAGTCAACAGGTAAACTTACACTAGCAGAAAGAATGACTAGTGGTGTTAGAGCAGGGTTTGATAATAGAGAGAAAGATATTATTGATTCAGTAGGAGGAGGTACTCTAAGAGACCCTTCACCTATAGAGGGTGGCTTTGAAAGTATATCATCTGGTAAAGGAGAAATACCTTACTTACTAGCAGGTGAGTATGGTATAGAGTATCAAAAATTAAAAAATGACGCAGAGAAAGGATTTGCAGATTATTTGAAATCTAATAAATTTAAAGTAGATGGTACAAATATGTACTTATCTTCTCAAAAAATTAATGAAGTAGGTAACTTAATATTTCCAGAAGGTGTAAGAGATGGAAATAATATTCGAGGATTATCCTCCCAAGAAGTTATACAAAATGTAAATACTATTTCTGAGTTATCAGGGATATCACCAGACATGGTTATTGAAGATATACTCAAGCAAAAATATCTAGATAGAACATATGGCGGTACTTTTAAGTATCTTGGAGTGCTAGAAATGATAGACAAAATGGACAAAGCAGCAGAGGCCTATGAAGGATAATGGCAGGAGAAAAATATAAAAAACTCCTAGAAACCAATCCAGAAAAAGCAAGAGAAATAAGAGACAAAGTTTTTTTTGATAGTGGTAGAAAAATATATAACATAACTACTGATAAGTTAGGTAGTATAGATTCACTTAAAAGAAAAGAGAAAGAAGTATCTGATTATAACTATGTAGACGATGAGGACTATGCTTCAAAGGTAAGTATAGGACAGGCTTTTAAATTAGGAATATTAGATACGGCTAGAGGTGCTAGTCAAATTACAGGCTTAGGTTTTGATAAACAAACCATGCGTAAAGAACAACAACAACTAGTCAAGTCTATGCAAGGCGAAGGCGGTGGAGCAGTTAAGGCTGCTTATTTTGCAGGTGCTATTCTTGACCCTGCTTCTTGGTTATTACCATTCGGTAAAGCAAAAACATTATACACTATGGGTAAGTATGGCATGGTCTCTGGGGCTGTTGCAGGTTCTGCAGGTTATGTTGATGAGGACATGGATAGTATTATTGGAGAAGGAAAAATTACGAGAGGTGAACAGGCTTTATTTGGAGCAGTAGGTGGTGGTGTTATAGCACCTGCCATAGGTGGATTAAGAAACTTAGGAATAAAAGTAACAGGTAGTAAGAAAACTATTACTCCTATAGGTCAGCCTGACCCAGAAGGTTTTCTAGGTACTGTATTTAATCTTAAACACGTCAATACAAAGAAAGCACTACTAGATAAAAGTATTAAGAAAGTAAAACTATCATCAGCACCAAAAGTTACAGAAGGTGAAGACTATGTTGGAGGCACAAGAAAAGGTGATAAGGCAATATTTAAAACTGAAAAAGATGAAAGGGTAGCTACCTATAGACCTGACAGTAAAATAGGAGACCCCTCTTCTGATGTATTAAAAACAGTAGAAGAGCAGGACTTGTTAAGAAAAACAGGTAAGACAAAAGCACAAATTGATGAACAAAATAAAAAAGAGTTTATAGAGAAACAAAAAAACTTTCCTAATAAGGGTATGTACATAAAACCTGTGCAATCTTTCTTTACTAAGTATGTTGCAAAACCATATCAAGAAAAAATAGGAAGACCTACATTTGAAAAAATGGCAACAGGACAAGGGGCATCTGTAACTGCAGGTGGTCTATTAGGATTTAATGTAGAGGATGAATTACCTATGGTTAGTATAGAAAATCCTTTTAGTTCAAGATTAGGCAGGGCAATGACAGGAGCTGTGTTAGGACTTGGAGGATTTAAGGCACTATCTAAAATAGATATAACTAGAAAGACAGGAGTAGATTCTGATAAAGGTGCTACATTTACAATGCCCATTACTGAATGGATGGGTAGGGGTATTACAGATAAATATAATTTACCAAGAGAGTTTGTAGCATTACGACAACAGGCTCAAGGAATGGGTGGGCATATAGCTGCTCAATTCCATGACCTTGTACAGAAAGCTAAACTTTTAAATATGGATGAAAGAAAAATTCTTTATAACATACTTGAGGGAGAAGAGATAACTAAAGTAGATTCTAAAAAAATTATGATGTTATCCAAAGAGGCTAGGAAAACTATTAATGAGTATGGTCAGATGTATGTTGATTATGGCCTTATGGATTTAAAAACATTCCAAAGAAATGGTAACTCTTATTTAAGAAGAATATATGGTAACGACAAACAAGCACCTAAGATAGGTGATGATTTAAAACCTAGAGGACAAGTTCTAAAAGTAACAGAAGAAGACTTTAATAAAAATTATAAAAATGTAAAGGCCTTCCATGAAAATGGTAAACCCATTATGGTAAGGGGCGGTATAGGTGAAGATAACCTAGTCAAACATAGAGGTTGGGAAGTATTTGATGAGGTAATAGAAGACAAAGTTAAATATAAAGTTATCAGATGGGAATATACTAAAGCTGAGAGATTAGCTAAAGGAGAGATTGAGGATGCTGCAGCAGGTATAGAACTAACAGGTTCTTATATGGCTAGTACACTATCTCAATTTAAATTCTATGACGACATATATAAAACACCCTCTCTCGGTGCATATGTTAAGGGCGGTGATGGTAAATATAAATTAGATAAAAAGTTTGAAGGTTTATCAGAAGAAGCTATGAATAAAAAAGGCTATTATAAAATGCCTGACACAGGTATCGCCGATACAAAAGTTAAAAAGTATGGAAACTTATCTGGTAAGTATGTGTTAGAAGAAGTATATAGGAATTTATTAACTGCTAATAAGTACAGAGAAGCGGGTAGTAATAGACTCTTCCAAAAATATAGGCAGTTAAATGGTATTTGGAAAGTTTCTAAGACCGCATGGAATCCTACAGTCCATGTTAATAATGTATTTGGTAATGTATTTTTCTCTGATTTTAATGACGTTCCTTTATTTTTTGGAACTAAAGGTCAGGGTGGTCTTATAGATTCATTTAAAATGTTAGCTAAACATAATAGCAAAGACCCTTACAAATCAGAGACAGTATACTTAGCACAAAAGTTTGGTGTATTTGACGCTGACTTTATAGCTAGGGAATTAAAGACATTTGATTTTGCAGCAATTAAAAATGCTTATAGATATGACGCAAAAAAAACAGAGTGGTCAAATTCTGTAGACATTGCAGCTAGAGTATATCAGGCTGTTAAAAAAAACAAAGTAACAGGTACATTGCAAAATTGGTATAGAGTTGAGGACCATATATTTAGATTAAATGCATTTCAACATAGATTAAAAATGGGAGATAGTGCTAGTGATGCAGCTATGTTTGCCCGTAAGAATTTTATAGATTATGATATTGATGCACCTGTTATAAATGCAATGAGACATTCAGTAACTCCTTTCTTAGCCTTTAGTTATAGAATTGTACCATTACTAGCAGAGACTGCAGTAGTGAGACCTTGGAAATTTGCTAAGTATGCGGCGTTAGGATATGGACTAAGTACATTAGGTGCTGAGATGGGTGGTGGAGAAGCTGAAAAAGAAAAGCAAATGCTACCTAAATATTCTTCAGGTACATTACTTGGTATGCCTTTCTTACCTAATAAAGAAATTAAACTACCTATACAATCTAAAGAAGGACAGTCTAGATATATTAATATCCAAAGGTTCTTTCCTGGCGGAGATATATTAGATATGGGAGATAGAATAGTTCCTATGTTACCTGCACCTTTACAGCCAAGTGTAGGCATAGGTGGTGATGTATTCTTTAGTATGATAGGTTTTGACTTATTTACAAAAAGATTTGAACCTACTTCTAATCTTGCAGAGATAGGTAAAAAAATAGGTACTAAACTTATACCTAACTTCCCTTTCATACCGGGTTCTTACTCTACACAAAGAATAAATAGAGCAACTAGAGATGGTAATATATCCCCTTATAGAGAGGATGAACCTGAATGGATGGCTATACTAAATGCATTTGGATTTAAGGTATCGAACAAATCATTAGATACTCTAACAGCTACAAAATCTCTTGAGTTAAATAAAGAAATAAAAGCACTAGACATGAAATTAAAAAAGCTAGGCAAACAATTAGCATCAGGTGAGATTACTATGAATCAGTTTGATAAAAAGTCTGCAAAGATTATTGTTGAGATGCAAAAGAAAGCAATGATATTTGGAGGTAGGGTAGAGGGAATAGACCCCGCAACAATATTAGAATCACCAGAAGTATTAAATTTAAGGAATGATTTATAAGGAGAATATATGTTATCATTACTAATTAAACCTTTACTATCAGTAGCAGGAAGTGCTGTTACAGGATTTGTAGAGACAAAGAAAGCTAAAGCAGAGTTAGCTGTTACAGAAATTAAAGCTAAGACTAAGTTAAAAGAAGACCAAATAGCAGGTAAGGTTGCTTGGGAAGCATCTGCAGTAGACCAAATGAAAGGGTCGTGGAAAGATGAGGTGAGTTTAGTAGTCCTACTTTTACCTGCCGTATTAGTATTCACACCTTGGCAAGAACATATACATAAAGGCTTTGTCGCCTTACAAGATTTACCATCGTACTATCACAACTTATTATACATTGCTATAAGTGCAAGTTTTGGTATAAAGGGCGCACAAGGTGCAGCTAAACTATTTAAAAAATAAGGAGTAGATATGTCAGCAGACCTACATAAAAAAAATTTAAAAGAGCAGATTAAACAGCATGAAGGATATAGATTAGATGTTTATAAGGACACATTAGGTTTTGATACAGGTGGCTATGGTCATAAAATTCTACCTAATGAAGAGATACCTACCACAAAAGAAGGTTGGGATAAACTCTTTGATAAAGACTTTGATAAGGCTTGGTCTCTAGCAGATAAGTTTTGTGATACTCATGAGTTAGATATAAACATTAAAGCTAAATGTATTTTGTGTGAAATGATTTATCAAATGGGTAGTGCAGGTGTATCGAAGTTTGTTACCATGATTTCATGTTTAAAAAGTAAAGACATGAATGGTGCAGCAGATGCCATGCTCGACTCAAGATGGGCGAGACAAACTCCTAATAGAGCAGACAGTCTTAGTTCTCAGATGAGAGCGTTAAGTAATTAAATTATCTAATAACTTTCTACTAGAATTGTAGGAGTGTTTAAATTCATTTTTCAAATGTACTACTAATGCTTTCAACACATGAGGCAACGCTATATTTAATCTTTTTATTTTAGAATGTTTCTCCACAGGTACTCCGTACTTCTCTGTAAAAACCTTTATCAATTCTCTGGTATTCAAGGTATCCTCATCCCAATAAAACTGACCATCTTTTTGGTTATAAAATACACAACATCTATAAAGTACAAAGTCTTTACTTTTTGATGAAGTCTGGTGCAATGTTGTCATTGATTTCTGTTAGATTACCTAATGTATTTATATGTCTAGACACCTCAATAAAAGGTCTGTTAGCTAAGTATTGCAAGACACTATTTCTTTGTGCCTCTGTAATAACATAGTTTTTTTCTTTTGGTTCAGCTTGTTTATTGGCCATTGATTTCTCCTCCTATAGAGATATAAGCTGCAGCATCTATATAACTGTCAGCACTTGTTCCTGTCGTTGTTCTAGCTATCTTTAACATAGCCATCATTATAGCTACTTGTTCTGCATTGATGTTATAATCAGTATACGCAGACCATAGTTTAGCTATCTTATCATGGAGTTTTTTCTTATCTCCATAAGCTTTTGCCCTGTCTCCCGAAACTAACTTCGAGGCAGTCTTCAATATATCCTCAGTCTTCATGTGGTTTTTCCTCCAATCTAATATTATCTAATGTAAACAGTTGTTTTAAAGGTACTAAAACAAACTTTGATTTCCTATGGTCTCCGCCATAGACAGACTTATTCCTATACTTGTGTGCTAATTTTTTAATTGTTGCTACTTTAAATATTAATTTACAATATTCTTTTTCACCATCAGTTAAAATATGCATCCAAAAATCTGCTTCCGTTACTGATATACCACTCGGTTTATCATAACACTCTACCTCAATGGCAATGTTACCTGTCTTCTGCCACCAATCCCTCTCCGATTTAATCTCAAACTTTTTATTAAAGAACATATCGTGGACTTTTTGTTCACGCATCTGTCCGTACTGCAAGTCTAAGTCAAATTTCTTTAGTGTCTTTGTTTCTTTTGCTGTATTAAAGTTAGTATCAGTCATGTTGTGTACTCCTATTTAGTAGTATCTATTAATTATGTTGTCTAACAAACTAGCTATTAATCTTTCCTCCAAGATAACAAGATAATAATTATTATATTCACAAGTAGTTTCATCACAACATGAGCAGTAGGTAGAACTATTTTCTTTCTCATAGTATCTAGTGCTATTAACATAGGGTGCTTGTGGGTTCTTTGGTTTATTTATTACAAATATAATATCAACAGTTACATTATTGTCAATAACACAATTGGGATATTTTTTCTTAAACCACCTTATACATTTCTGTTGGCGGTCATTCATTAAGTCTTAGTTTAGTTTTGATTTATCAAGGTACTTAGTTAAGTCTAGTATATTTGATTCATCATCCTTACTTACAAACTCCTCTGATTTAATGGCATCCATGTTATCTGTTTGTGCAGATATCTCAATGCCTCTTTCATAAAAGGGGTCGGGGTCTTCTAACATAAGTTGTGCAGCACCTAATGCTACTAACTTACACATTTCTTTTTCGGGGGTATCGGCGATATAATTAGTAGTAATACCTACTGCAAATTTACCTTTAGTGTGAGGTTTAATTAGTATTACTATACCCTCTTCTGAATTGGTCTTTTTTTTCTTGGTCATTTGTTTCCTCTATTTCCATCTTCGTTAGCTAGGTATGTATAATAAAAATATTTAGGACTCTTAGAACGATGGTTACCATTATCATCAAAGACTTGCTGTGGTAAGTGTTGTATTTTCCCTTCCCAACAAGTTTGTTTGAAAGAACAAAAGCCACAGACACTATCTAGTCTTCTGTTACCTGTTAATTTACTTCTATAGGTTTCTTCTACATCTGTGAAGCATCTTTTAAATGGTTGGTCCTTCATCAATGCTTCTATGTTTTCTTCTGCTACCTGCAATCCTATTCGTTTATAGTCCGCATCATCTTCTGGTGGTGCAACAATACATATCTCACCTGTAGATTTATTAACTACAATCCAACCACCAAACTTTTTCTTCTCTGTATCTGCATACAAATAGCCTTGAGAGAGATATCCAAACACATCCTTATCTACAACAGCACCAAATCCCATAGAGAATTTATTCTTAAATGCCCAATCACTAGCAGATTTTATATCATAAATCTTCCCATCAATCTCAACATCATAAGTACCTGTGAGGCCACTATCAGGGAAGTATTTGTTTTTTCTAGATACTTGTTTTTGTTCGCTATCAATAACAGTACCCGAAGCTTTTAAAATTAATACAGTAAATGCTTCAATCATATCACCTAATATAAATCTAACTTTACCATTATAGGGCATGGGTTCTTTCTTTGCCCCTGACTTTTCCATTTGTAATTGACAAAGAGGTTTGCCAATACCTGACATTCTTACTCTAAATTTACTCTCTCTCTTTTGTTTAAACTGCTTACGCATTGCAGCCTTACAATCTTCACCAAACTGCTCGATTAATTCCTCACTCATCGGCACAGACGAGCCTTCCGCCTGTACCAAAAAGTCTTTAAGTTTATTTAATATATCTTCGCTCAAGCAGATTGAACTCTAGATACAGCTTCCTTGTCATCTTTAATACCTTTTAAAGAAGTGTGATATTTTTCCATTACAGAAGTATTCTTTGCATCTATATCATTCTTAAATAATTGGTAGGCTCTACCATCGTCACTATCTTCTAGTAAGTTAGAAGGAACATCTACGGAGGTTATCTTACCCAATAAAATATTGTAGTAAGTATTTCCACCCATAGTCTTCTCTTCTGTAGATAGCGATACTTTATTAGACCATAGTATCCCTTTATTTTGTAGTAAGGAATCTAAGGTACTCATAACTACAGCGTTACCACCTGCATACTTTATTTGGACAGGGTACTGAGATAGAGTTATTTTATCTCCCTTAGAAGATTCACCTTTCATATCAAGTAACCCGTACATTATCCTATAGAACTTTGTATTCTTTGCTGTTTCTTTTTGGTCGGGAGTAAGGTCGTTTCTGTTTTTTGCAGTAACATAACCACACTTAGTAGTACCTTTAGTATCAAAGGCTTCTTCACCATAGGCAACAAGTATTGATTCATTAGCAAAATTATTTTCTTTTACATCCCAAGTCATGTACTGTTGTCTTTTCATAAAAGGTCTAAATGAAACAGTCGGGGCATAGACAAATTGTTCTGTGTCCTTATCCCATATATTATAACTACCTAAGTGTTGGGTAATTTTATCTTCATTATTTCTATCTTTATGATTAGAGGTGGTTCTTAAATTCACAATGTATGAAGGCGTAGTCTTTGCACTCATACCTGCTTCTTGTCTTATTTGTTCTTCGGTCATGTCTCCGAAGATTGTTTTATCAGTCATATATATATACTCCTATATTTGTTTTAGGTCTAACCAATTAGACCCCATTTTTATTTCAAAGTCAAGAGGAACATTGAAATTTATATTGTATCTTTTGTTTATAGACTCGACAATATTACCACAAGTCTTTGTTAATAGTTCTAGTACATTAGTCACCTCCTCTGGGTGTGCATCAATAATAACTGAGTCGTGTACAGTATTTATTAATCTTGTTTTTAAATGTTTCAATGCATTATATACATCTATACAAGCTACAGGAACTATATCGCCTGTAGCAAAACCTTGAACAGGATAATTCCTTACCTGTGTAAAATAGTTAGAGCCTCCCTTAACATCTCTCAGTATATTTTCAAAGTAATATTGTCTACCGCTAGGTAATGTTACAAGTTTAGTAGCTATGGCAGTATCCTCTGTGCTAGTTTGCCAAGCTACAATACCTTTATATCTTTTCTTAAACCAAGCATAGTATGTTTTCTCTTCTGCAGTACCCGAGAACCCACCATAGAGAGGTTTAAATGTATGAGCCTTTGCATCCTGCCTACTACAACCAATAACATCAGCAGTATTCTGATGAACATCAACACCATGAGTAATATCATAGACTGATTGTTTATCTTGAGATAAGAACGCCGCCACTCTAAATTCTAACTGTGCAAAATCCATCTCTATTATAGACCCGCCCTCAAATCTAGATTGAATAACTCGTTTAATAGGTAGCTTGTCTCCTCTAGGTATGTTTTGGAAGTTAGGGTCTGAGCAAGATAGTCTACCTGTAACTACATTAGTCTGACTAAATTTAGGATGTAAGATATTATTTTCATAAACATGGCTCTTCATACCCTCAACAAAAGTAGATAGATATTTTGTTATTTGTCTATATCTTATAAGGTCAAGTAAAAATTCTCTTGCCCTTCCTGGATTTTTATCGGCGATATATTGAAGCTTAGACTCACCTACAATACCACCATTGGCATTAATATCTAGTTGAGTTTTAATGGGTATATTAAATCCTGCAATTCTAGATGAGGCAGTTAATATTACACCATACCCACTACAGTCCTTACACTTAGTGATATTAAGATAGGGTGTTTTATCTTTTTTAATTTTTCTATAAGCACCTACGCCCTTACAAACATTACATTTTGTACCAATAGTATATTGTACAGGTCTTGTTTTAGCCTCTACTAAATCTCTAAAAGTATTGGCAGGATATCTTGGAGGTATTCTTTTTATACCT
>TARA_B100001093_G_scaffold286847_1_pt1 | contig 13038 bp, 14 predicted proteins | sample TARA_B100001093 | Tara Oceans TARA_B100001093 (sample SAMEA2623116) | marine metagenome | biome: marine biome (ENVO:00000447); feature: surface water layer (ENVO:00002042); material: "saline water (ENVO:00002010), including plankton (ENVO:xxxxxxxx)" | depth 5 m
AAACCTTTAGCAGAAACTTTGAGCGTAACTTTCTTATTAAGTGTTTCCACCCAAAAAGTCTTTTTTTGAAGATTTATATCAAATCTTCTTCTAGTTTTATTATGAGCATGACTTACATTATTACCATACATCACTTTTTTACCTGTTACTTCACAAACTCTTGACATTTTTTAACCTTTTATGTTTAAGTTCAAATCGAACAGGGGAAATTTAAACCAATAATTGTACTGAACAAACAAAAACTATATGTTTGATATAAATAAAAAAATTCAAATTGGAAACCTTAAACTCGGATTTCCATTTTTTTTAGCTCCCATGGCTGGTGTTACAGATTATGCATACAGGGTAATTGCAAAAGAATTTGGTGCTGGTGTAGTTTACTCAGAATTTGTTTCAGCTCATGGAATTATTAGAAAAAATGAAAAAACATTGAATATGATAAAATTTTCTGAATTTGAAAGGCCAATTGGTATTCAAATCTTTGGCGATACTCCAGAGGTTATGGAGGATGCAGCAAAATTAGTTTATGAAAAATTTAAACCTGATTTAATAGATATAAATTATGGTTGTCCTGTTCCCAAAGTAACAAATAAAGGTGCTGGATCAGCTGCTTTGAAAGATTTATGCTTAATGGAGGATATAACTGAGGCAGTTGTAAAGGCAGTTGATAAGATACCTGTAACTGTAAAAATGAGAGCAGGATGGAATTCAGAAAATATTGTAAGTACTCAAGCTGGAATCAATCTTGAAAAAGTTGGAGTTAAAGCAATTACATTGCATCCAAGAACAACAGTTCAAATGTATAAAGGGCAAGCTAATTGGGATCTTATAAAAGAATTAAAAGAAAATGTTAACATTCCTGTTATTGGAAATGGTGATGTGAAAAATATAGATGATATTAATAGGATGTTTAGTCATACAAAATGTGATGGAATAATGATTGGAAGAGCAGCTTTAGGCAATCCTTGGTTTTTTACACAAATTAAAAAGTATATGTTAAATGAAGACTTTGAAGAAATAACAATAGATGAAAGATTAGAAATATGTAAAAAACATCTTGAACTTCTTGTAGAGACCCATGGAGAGGTTGTTGGTTGTAATAATATGAAAAAACACTTTGCTTGGTATTTTAAAGGACTTAAAAGCGCATCTTTTTATCGAAAAAAATTTGTTTTAGCAAAAAATTATTCTGAAATGAAAGATATTTTGTCTAATATTAGGCACTAAAAAATAAAGGAAAAATTATGGACAAAAATTTTAAAGCAATTAACGAACCAATTATTGATTTTGAACCTGGTTCAGAGCACAGAGAATTACTTCTTAAAGAAATTGAGAGACAATCAAGTAGACAAAAAGATATTCCAATAATAATTAACGGAAAAGAAATACGAACTGGAAATACCAAACCTTGTACAAAACCGCAGGATCATGGACATATTTTAGGTCATTATCATGAAGCAGGTCCTGAAGAAATTCAAATGGCAATAGATTCTTCATTAGAAGCCTGGAAAACATGGTCTAATACATCTTTAGAAGAAAGAGCAAAAATTTTTAAAAAAGTTGCGGACTTAATTGCAGGTCCATATAGGTATAAAATTAATGCTGCAGCAATGCTAGATATTGGAAAAAGTGTATTTCAGGCTGAAGTTGATGCCTCATGTGAGTTAATTGACTTTTTAAACTTTAATATTGAGTTTGCTTATACAATGCAAAATACTTTTACTCCTTTCTCACCTGATGGAATGAAAAATGAGTTAGAGTTTAGACCATTAGAAGGTTTTGTCTTTGCTATTGCCCCATTTAATTTTTTCAGCATAGGTGGTAACCTAGCTATATCTCCTGCTATTGTTGGAAATACTGTACTATGGAAGCCAGCACCAAGCGCTGTTTACTCTGCATACTATATTATGGAACTATATAAAGAGGCAGGTCTTCCCGATGGAGTTATTAATTTTATTCCTGGAGATGGTCCAAGTATAGGAGACCAAGTATTAAGTCATAAAGAATTAGCTGGAGTACATTTCACTGGATCTACTAAAACTTTTAAACATCTTTGGAAGAAAGTATCTGATAATTTAGATATTTATAGAAGTTATCCAAAAATTGTTGGTGAAACTGGTGGAAAAGACTTCTGTATTGCCCATGAATCAGCTGATATTCAAGGCTTAGTTACAGCTATGGTTAGAGGAGCTTTTGAATATCAAGGACAGAAATGTTCTGCTATGTCTAGAGCATATTTACCAAAATCAAAATGGGATGAAATTCACGAAAAATTAATAGGTGAAATCAAAACAATTGATGTTGGACCTCCTGAAGATTTTAAAAACTTTGTAAATGCTGTTATTGATGAAACAGCATTTGATAAAATCGCATCGTATTTAGACTATGCTAAAGCAAGTGATGATTGTGAAATACTTTGCGGAGGTGGATACGATAAGTCTAAAGGATATTTTGTTGAGCCAACTGTCATTTTAGCAAAAAATCCACACTTTAGAACTTTAGAGGAAGAAATTTTTGGTCCTGTTCTCACTATTTTTGTTTATGAAAACGAAAAGTGGAATGAAACATTGGAGTTGATAGATAGTACTTCTCCATATGCGCTCACTGGATGTGTTTTTTCAGAAGATAGAGATATAGTTGATGAAGTAAGATCTAAATTAAGATTTTCAGCTGGAAATTTCTATATCAATGATAAACCCACTGGTGCTGTTGTTGGACAACAACCTTTTGGAGGAAGCAGAGCATCAGGTACAAATGATAAAGGTGGCTCAATGCTTAATTTATTAAGGTGGACATCTCCAAGGACTATCAAAGAAACTTTTGAACCTCCTCACAACTACAGATATCCATTTATGGATGAAGAATAAATGAAAATTCACGAATTCCAAGCTAAAGAACTTTTATCTGACTATAATGTGCCAATTCAAAGAGGACATGTTGTTCATTCTTCAAATGAGATTGAAAAAACAATCAAAAAAGTTCAAAATGAATTCAACACAGATGCTGTTGTAGTCAAAGCTCAAATTCATGCTGGAGGTCGTGGTAAAGGCGGTGGAGTTAAATTCTGCCCATCAACAGAATCAGCTATTGAATCTGCTAATAAGATTCTTGGCATGAATTTAATTACTCATCAAACTGGCGGAGAAGGTAAACTTGTAAATCAAATATTAATTACAGAAGCACTTGATATTGAAAAAGAGTTTTATTTTGCATTAATGTTTGATCGAGCAAAAAATGCTGATGTTTTCATTGTATCAACAGAAGGCGGAGTTGATATTGAAGAAGTAGCAGATAAAACCCCTGAAAAAATTATTAAAGCTTGGGTTAATAATGATACCTACCCACTTGATGATGCGGTTAATACAATTATTGAAGCGCTAAGTCTAAATTCATTTAATGATGCTTTTGAGATTTTTACGAATATTTATAATTGTTATTCAAATTCAGATTGCAATTTACTAGAAATTAATCCTCTTGTAATCACCAAAGACCAAAAAATTATTGCACTAGATGCAAAAGTTGATATTGATTCAAATGCACTATTTAGACAAGAAAAAATTGCAAAATTTCATGATACTTCAGAGGAAGATCCCTTAGAACTTAAGGCTTCAGAATATGGATTGAATTATATTAAGCTTGATGGAAATGTTGGCTGTATGGTTAATGGAGCTGGCCTAGCTATGGCAACAATGGACATAGTAAAACATCATGGCGGTGAACCAGCTAATTTTTTAGATGTTGGAGGTGCAGCTAATGTTGATACAATTAGAAATGGTTTTAAAATTATTCTCTCTGACCCGAACGTAAAATCAGTTTTGATTAATATTTTTGGTGGTATTGTTAGATGTGACAGAGTAGCTAATGGAGTCATTCAAGCGGTTAAAGAATTAAATTTAAATGTTGGTGTTGTTGTTAGGCTTCAAGGAACTAATGCAAAACTGGCAAAACAAATTCTAGATGAATCTGATATAGAGCTTATAAGCGCCGAAACAATAGATGAAGCTGCTAAAAAGGCAGTTGGGTTGGTATCATAATGTCAATACTATTAAATAAAAAAACTTCTATTTTAGTTCAAGGAATTACAGGATCTGAAGGATTATTTCATGCACAGCAAATGTTAGACTATGGTTCTAATGTTGTTTGTGGAGTAACTCCTGGAAAAGGTGGTCTAACTGCTACTGAAAATAACTTACCAGTTTTTAACAGTATTGAAGAAGCAAAAAAAGAGTTTTCAATTGATGCCACAGTAATTTTTGTTCCTCCAAGATTTGCTGCAAATGCAATTCTTGAAGCAATTAATCAAGATATTGGTCTAATAGTCTGTATATCTGAAGGAATTCCTGTTCGAGATATGAAAAAAGTTAAAAGTGCACTTGATAATTCTTCTTCAACTCTTGTTGGTCCTAACTGTCCTGGCTTAATAACAGCTGAAGAATCAAAAATTGGAATTACTCCTGGTTTTATTTGCAAAAAAGGTTCTATTGGTATTCTTTCTCGTTCAGGGACTTTGACTTATGAGGCAATTGATCAAATTGTTAATGTTGGTTTGGGAATGACTACCGCTGTTGGAATTGGAGGAGATCCAATCATCGGATCAAGCATGATAGATATATTGAAACATTTTGCTGATGATGAAGAAACTAAAGGTGTTGTTATGATTGGTGAAATTGGTGGTAGTATGGAAAATGAAGCTGCAGAATGGATAAAAAACAATTTTAATAAACCTGTTGTATCATTCATTGCAGGTCAAACTGCTCCAAAAGGAAAAAGAATGGGCCATGCTGGAGCAATTATTTCTGAAGGATCTGAAACAGCAGATGCGAAAATTAAAATTTTAAAAAAATGTGGGGTTTCAGTTGCTAAAACAGTATCTGAGATCGGAGAGACAATGTTAAAACTAATAGAGGAATAATGAAAAATACACTTGCCTTAATCAAACCCGATGCTATGCAAAGAGGATTTAAAGATGAAATTAGAAAAGATATAATGAATAACGGCTTTGTAATTGTTGAAGAAAAAACACTTCATCTAAGCGTTGAACAAGCTGAAGGTTTTTATTCCATACATAAAGATAAACCATTTTTTGCAGAACTTGTTGAATTTATGACTTCAAGCGAAACTCATATTATGAAACTTGAAAAAACTAATGCAGTTTCAGAATGGAGAAATTTGATGGGTGCAACAAATCCAGCAGACGCTGAACCGGGTACAATAAGAGCAAAGTATGGAACGGACATTTCAACGAATGCTACTCATGGATCAGATAGTGATGAGAATGCAGAAATTGAAATAAATTTCTTTTTCAAAGTTTGATGTTAAGATTACTAATTTTATTAATTTTTATTTCAACAATATTTTCTCAAGATAAGAGAGAAAGTTGGCTTGAATATGTTATTGAAGATAACAGTGAAGAATTGTCTGAAACTTCTTCAATAAATAAGGGAAGTGAGTTTTACTTTACAATCCAAATTGCTGTTAAGAAAACATTTGATGAAGCAATGGAAGTTGTTAAAGTTTTGAATACTGCAGAGATTGATGCTTACATTCAAAAAAATGATACAAATTCAGAATTTAAATATAGAGTAAGATATGGCAATTTTTCTAAAAGAGATGATGCTTTTAAGTTAGCTGAAAATATAAAAGTTAAGCTTGGATATAATTGCTGGATTGACAAAACTGAATTATAAAAAATATTTCACAAGAAAGATTAATTTGTTTATATTGCCAGCTGGTTAAGGAAAAAAATGTTACCAAAAAAAAGACAGTCAAAAACACGTTCTAAAAAAAGAAGGACTCATTATAAGTCCACTCTTGTTCATACAGTAAAATGTAAAAACACAGGAGTAGAACATCTACCTCATCATGCATACTATCATGATGGCATTCTTTATTACAAAGGAAAACCTGTAGATCAAAACTAATGCAGAATTGTTTCATTTTTTCAGGGCAAGGTTCTCACCGACCTGGAATGAGCTTAAATCTTTATAATACATTCCAAATTGCAAAAGATAGGATTGAACTATCCAATAAAATTTTAGGGTATGATATATCAGAAATTATGTTTTCTGCTGAAGAAAATGTATTAAGACAAACACAATATGCTCAATTGGCTATTTTTATACATTCCACAATAATTTTTGATTTAATTAAAGATAAAAAAGAATGTACTGCAGTAGCTGGACATAGCTTGGGTGAGTTCAGTGCATTGTACGCAAATAATTTTTTTGATTTTGAAACTGGTTTACAAATTGTAGATGTTCGTGCAAAAGCGATGCATGAATGTGAATTAAATAATCCAGGTAAAATGAGTGCTGTTATTGGAGCATCAATTGATAAAATACAAACTATTTGCGATTCTGTTGATTGTCAAATTGCAAATATCAACTCAGATTCACAAATCGTTATTTCAGGAAATGAGAAATCAATTGATTTAGCATCGGAAAGTCTAAAAAAAATTGGTGCAAAAGTAATACCATTAAGTGTCAGCGGAGCATTTCATTCAAAACTAATGTCTGATGCAAAAAATAAGCTGTCTGATATAATAAACACTTCAAGATTCAATAAAGTATCTTCACCAATTGTTTCAAATTTTAATGCAAAACCAAATAGGAGTATTGAAGAAATTAAACATGCCCTAATTGAACAAATAGACAATCCAGTTCAATGGTCAAAAAGTATTAAATCGCTTAGTGAATTATCTAACAAATTTGTAGAAATTGGGCCAAAAAAAGTTTTAAGTAATATTATCAAAAAAATTGATGATTCATTAATAATTACATCCTATAATAGTATTGAAAACTTATAAAATTGTTTTATGCTTAACTTTTCAACGAAAACAGCAATTGTAACAGGAGGATCAAGAGGAATTGGGAAAGAAATTTCTCTTATTCTTGCTAAAAATAACTTTAATGTTGTAGCAGTTGCTACAAGTGAAAAGTCTTTAGATTCAATCAGAGATATAGAAAATATTCACCCTTTCTGCAGTGATATATCTGATGAAAAATCAATTGAAAAACTATATGAATTTGTTACTTCAAAATTTGGTTATGCAGATGTTCTAGTTAATAATGCTGGTATTCATATGGATAATATTTTACTAAGAATGAAATCTGAAGAATGGAATCAAGTAATGGATGTTAATCTTAATGGTCCTTTTCATTTAACAAAAACAGTTTTAAAAGATATGGTAAAAAATAAAAATGGAAGAATTATTAATATCTCTTCTATTTCTGGTACAGATGGTAATAAAGGACAAGGAAATTATGCTGCTTCCAAAGGTGGTTTGCTAGCATTAACTAAATCTTTAGCAAAAGAGGTTGGTCGCAGAAATATTACAGTAAATTGTATTGCGCCAGGTTTAATTGAAACTGATATGACCTCTCACCTTTCTGATACTGTGAAACAGGGATATTTGGATAGAATTCCTCTAAAAAAACTTGGAAAACCAAAAGATATCGGACAAATGATTTTATTTTTATGTTCCGATGAAGCCAGTTATATTACAGGGCAAACATTTTATATTGACGGTGGAATGTCATTAAATTAATTAGGAGATATTAATTATGTCATTAAATGAAAAAGTAACAAATATTATCGTAGATAAACTCAGTGTAGAAGAATCAAGAGTTGTTCCTGAAGCAAGTTTTCTTGATGATCTAGGAGCAGACTCATTAGATACTGTTGAACTTATTATGGAATTTGAAGAAGAATTTGATTTAGAAATTCCTGATGAAGATGCAGAAAAGATTACAACAGTAGGCGCTGCGTTAGAATATATTAATAATCACGCAAAATAATTTTGAAAAAAAGAGTAGTTATAACTGGAGAAGGATCTATTTCTCCATTAGGTCTTGATTCTAAATCTCTTTGGCAAAATCTTATTAAGGGTAAGTCTGGTATTGACTATATCTCAAGCTTTGATACTGAAAAATTTTCAATAAAAATTGCTGGAGAAGTTAAAGATTTTGACCCGAATGATTTCTTTGAAGCTAAAGAAGTTCGTAAGCTTGATAGATTTACCATGTTTGGTTTAATAGCAGCTGAACAAGCACTTCAAAATTCTGACTATCGCTCATCTGATGCTGGAGTTATTGTTGGAACAGGTGTTGGGGGCATGCATACACTTGAAGAAGAACATCAAAAATTAATTAAAAAAGGTCAACGTGGTGTATCGCCATTTTATGTTCCAAAAATGATTCCGAATATTGCTGGTGGACAAATTGCTATAAAACATGATTTACATGGTTTAAACTTTTCAATGTCTACTGCTTGTTCTTCTGCTACAGATGCAATTGGAATGGCATATAGATTAATATCCAATGGTTACTCCAAAGCTATTCTGTGTGGTGGAGCAGAAGGAAGTATTACCCCCCTTACTCTTTCAGGATTCGCTAATATGAAAGCCTTATCAAAAAATAATGAGAATCCTCCAGGTGCTTCAAGACCATTTGATAAAGATAGAGATGGATTTATTCTATCAGAAGGTGCGGGGATGTTAATGTTAGAAGATTATGATGAAGCAAAAAAACGTGATGCCAATATTATTGGAGAAATTATCGGATATGGAATAACGAATGATGCTTTTCATATCACCCAACCAGACAATGAAAGTACTGGTGCATCAAACGCAATAACTATGGCACTAAATGATGCTGAAATTGATACATCTGAAGTGGGATATATTAATGCTCACGGCACATCAACATATTTTAACGATATGCTAGAAACTCAAGCCATTAAAAACGTTTTCGGCAAAGATGCTAGAAATGTACCTATAAGCTCAACAAAATCAATGACAGGCCACTTGTTAGGTGCCGCAGGAGCTATTGAAGCTATTACATGTATAAATTCTCTTAATAATAGTATTATTCCACCAACCATCAATTACAATAACCCTGATCCTGAATGTGATTTAAATTACACTCCTAATGAAGCAATTAATAAGGAGGTAAATATCTCCATGAGTAATTCATTTGGATTTGGTGGACACAACTCAGTTGTGATTTTTAAGAAATTTTCTTCTTAAGTAAATCAATAGACTTTACAGCATTAATATCAACATCATTTAAAATACCACACCAATAACTTAGCCAATCAATATAATTTATTAAGAAAAATAATGAGGTAAGATTTTTGGGCACCTTATCAGGAATAGTTAAGTGTACAACATGAGAAAGTTTTTTTGACAAGATTTCATTTGTAATTTTCATTCTTTCAACGTTTTTAGGCCATCCAATATGAATCCAAATCATTGAGAAAAAACTTTTATCAAAATTATTATTTTCCCATCCTATAATTTCATTATGATTCATTTCAGGAATCGTAATATTATATGATAACATTTTACTATTTTCATTTAATTGACACTTTAAGCGAAAACCTATTGATGAAAGGTCTTCTTCAGTAACAATAATAGGCATTGTTTTATGAATTTTCTTAGCCAAATCATATACTTCAGATTTTTTAGTTTCTGCTTCTTTTGAAAAAGACTTTAAACAATCAAAATCTATATTCGAAATTCCTTCTTTATCAAAAAGTGATATTAGAAATGTTAAAGAAAATCCTAATGCTGATCTTGGAGGGTATCCTTTCGGAAGTAAGTGATACGAAATATTATCTAATTTTGCTTTTTTTAATAATTCTCCACCGGTAGTGACTACCATTGCGTGATCTGTCAATCTTACTGCATAATCATAATAAGAAAGGGTCTCTTCAGTGTTACCTGAATAGGAACATACAATTACTAGGGTATGTTCATCAATAGTTGTATTTGGAAAATAGTTTCTTTCTACTACTATATCCATTTCAGGAAATAAATCTTTAAAAATTAGTCCAGCAATTGCAGAACCTCCCATGCCTGCAATAACTATTTTACTTATTTCTTCTAGCTTCAGGTTATGGTCTTTTAAATCTTTTAAAGAATCCTCAATATGCTTTGGAAAGTTTTTTATATGTTCTATCATTTATCTCTCTTAATAATATAGCCAATTAATTCATTCAAGCCACCTTGAATTTCTTCGGGAAGTTGAGAAATAATTTCATTGCATTTGTTAATATATTCTGTGAGTAAATTATTAGACTCTTCCCTTAAATTTTTTATATCGAAAAAATCATTCATTAATTCTTTCTTTTCAATATTATTTTTTTTGTTAATTGTTTCAATGAGCTTATTCCAATCATTAAGATTTTTTTCCATAGCCAAGCAAGTCAAAATGGTTTTTTTGTTTCTTTTTATATCTGAAAAAGTACTCTTACCCAAAACATCATTATTTGCTGTTAGCTCAAGAATATCATCTTGAATCTGAAAAATTATTCCCAAATTCCTTCCAAGATCTTTAAGATTTTTAAGATACTTTTCATACTTATCGCTTATAAGAGAAGCTATTTCAAAACACAGTTCAAATAATGAGCCTGTTTTTTTTGCACTCATTAATAAATAATCATTTACGCTTACAAAATCTTTTTTTTCAAACTCCATATCATAAGCTTGTCCTTCACATATTTCGAGAATGACTTCATTATATCTGATTAAAATCTTTAATGTATTTTTTTTGATTTTTCCGATGAAAATTGGTCCTAATGCACCAAGACCATCTCCTGATAAAACAGCATGTGCATTATCCCATTTTTTATGTATGGTAACAACATTATGCCTTAAGTCGTCTTCATCCATAATATCATCATGAACTAAGGTAAAGTTATGTAAAAGTTCAACCCCCAAAGCGCCGTTTATAGAATCTTTTTTATCATTCTTAAAAAGGTCTCCAAGAAATAAAACGATAACTGGTCTTAATCTCTTACCTGGTGATTTAATAAAATATTTTATTGGATCATAAAGATATGAAGGACCTTCAAATTTTTGGATTTTAGAAAATTCTTCTAAAAAAATATTTTTAAAATCATTCAGTTTATCCATTACTGTCTAATTCTTCTAATATTCTTTGAGTGTCTTTGTATCCATCTTCTGCTGAAGGCGCTCCAGCTTGAAAAACAGAACAATTTTCTTCTTCATTCATAATTTTTGCTAAAGGATAATCATTTCCACCTTCCATTGTTCTATCACCAATGAAAATATACTTTTCACTTGGATAAAACTTCTTTACTTCTCCTAATACTTGTGATTTATTCATACCCTTTGGAGTGATATCAATTGATATTTGACCTCCAATAACAGCATCTAGATTATCCCATTTGGAAATAATTTCCTCTGCGATATTACTTCTTTCATTTGATTCGCAATCATATTCAAAATAATGCAATCTTTGTTCAAGCGTACAATCTCGACCAACAATACTAAAGTTAAGCATTGACCCTCTATCTTCAATATGATTACCTGCTCTAATTTGATATGGGCTCTCTTCGAGTTTTTGATTTAAAAAATCGAGTAAATCATTTTTAGGTTTGAATTCATGATTATACGAAAGCTGACCATTAAGCCAGAGTTGATTTCCACCACAAGTAAAAACACCTTCAGATAAATCTAATATATATTCTGGTACTTGCTCTTTAATTTTTTCAAGATTACTACCACTTACAAGAAAAAAAGTGTGGTTTTTAGCCCAAGTACTATAAAAATCTTCAAAATCTTTGGTCATTTCTCTTCTTGATGGAGTTAAAGTTCCGTCCATATCAAAAATGTAGATGTCTTTCATTGATTATCCTTTAATGTTGCAAAATATTTATTTGCTTCTTTTTTAATATTAGGTGCTAAATATAAAGCAGAAATCATTGTTGGAAAAGCCATTAAAGCGAACATAGCATCAACAATATTTACAGCTAAATCTAAAGACAAAACAGAACCAAGTATTAATGTAAGCACATAGAAGATTCTGTAATAAAACTTTGAACTAGCACCAAACAAATATGATGCACACTTACATCCATAATAAGAATACCCAAACATAGTCGACAAAGTAAATGTAGTTACTGAAAAAATGAGTATATAATCTCCTAGTGATCCTAAATAATTTGAGAAAGATTTTTGGGTGAGCGAAACTCCTGAATATGCACCTTCTATCCAATCTGAAGATAGAAGTATCACTAACCCAGTAATAGTGCAAACTATAATTGTATCAATTAACGGACCAATCATTGCAACAAGTCCAGATTTTATTGGCTGATTATTTTTAGATGCCCCAATGGCCATTACCTCAGTTCCCATACCAGCTTCATTAGAAAATGCTGCTCTTCTAAAACCTTGACTTATAACGATAGCTGTTCCCGCAAAACCTCCAGCGATTGAACTTCCATTGAATGCGCTTGAGAAGATGTTTGCAAAAATTGCTGGAATTGAAGATATATTTGATAAAACAATGAATAAACCTGATACTAAATAAACCACTACCATGAAAGGAACAATTTTTGAAGCAACTTCAGCTATTCTGCTTAATCCGCCAAAAATTACCATTGATACAATAATAGCAATTATTATTCCAATGATAAGATTTAAATTAAACGATTGTTCAAAATTGAATGATTTTACAGCATAGTCAGACATAATCTGGGTCAATTGATTAGCTTGTAATAAGGATAAACAGCCAACTAAGCCTGCAATACTAAACCAATATGATAAAAATTTAAACTTTTTGCCCATTCCATGTTCAATAACATACATTGGTCCACCCTGTAAAACATTTTCAGAATCATATCCTCTATACATTATACCTAAAGAGCATGTAAAAAATTTTGTTGCCATTCCAACAATGGCACTAATCCACATCCAGAATAATGCACCGGGACCTCCCAAAGAAATTGCAACCGCAACTCCTGCTATATTTCCAATACCAACGGTACTTGATAATGCTGTAGAAAGAGCTTGGAAATGAGAAATCTGACCTTCGTCATCTGGATTATCATGCTTACCAAGAAGAATTTCAAAAGCATGTTTAAAATATCTGAACGGAGTAAGTCTTGAATAAATAAGAAAAAAAATCCCTCCGCCAATAACTAAATTTGCTACCCCAAAATTTCCCCACAAGAAATTTGATAACTCAGCAAAAAAATTATTAATTATATCCATGATTAAGTAAGTTACAATAT
>TARA_B100001093_G_C26859689_1_pt1 | contig 13034 bp, 10 predicted proteins | sample TARA_B100001093 | Tara Oceans TARA_B100001093 (sample SAMEA2623116) | marine metagenome | biome: marine biome (ENVO:00000447); feature: surface water layer (ENVO:00002042); material: "saline water (ENVO:00002010), including plankton (ENVO:xxxxxxxx)" | depth 5 m
TCATTTTCTTCTCTCATTAAATTATAGCGCAACATATAAACTTCTGATCCCACATCAACTTTTGGAATCAATTCATTTCCAATTTGAAAGACATCATGAAACTTTGCTACATGATCAATTTGTTTTTTCATATTCTAAAAATTAATAAGAAATATTTAATTAATTTGCGAGATAAAGTAACAAAATAGATATCGTATGAAAAAGTTGATTTTATTAACATTTGTTAGTATTTTAATTGGTTTTAATATTCAAGGTCAAGAAACTTATAAAATTTCACCCGGAAATAGCACAATTGAATGGGTAGGAGAAAAAGTAAGTGGCGCTCATTCAGGCTACATTAATTTACAAAATGCTTTCTTTGTTTTTGAAGAAGAAAAATTTGTTGGTGGAGAATTTAATATTGATATGAACAGTATAAAATGTACTGACATTGAAAATCCTAAATACGCTGCTAAACTTGAGGAACATTTAAAAGATCCAGATTTCTTTAACACCAATAAATATCCGACCTCAAATTTTAAAATTACAAATATCATATTTGATGGGAATTCATACATGATTTCAGGAAATATTACCATTAAAGAAATTAGCCAAGAAATCATTTTCCCTGCTAAATTTGAAAACGATGGAGATTTATTTCACGCAAATGCCACATTAAAAATTGATCGCACTAAACACGATATCAAGTATGGCTCAGGTTCATTCTTTGATGACTTAGGAGACCGTATGATTTACGATGAATTTACTTTAAAAATTAATTTACAAGGTAGTAAAGCACAAGATTAATTTTGCATTTGTCTCATTCATAAGTAATAAATACAATAGTAATTCATCATTAATATATAAAGAATCCTATGTCACATAATCCTGCAGATCGTGTCCAAGATTTACAAAATTTTGGAGAATTTGGTGGCGTTAATCCATCTATTGCAGACTCATCTACATTTACATATCTCAAAGCATCAACTATGCAAGCAGTATTTGAAGGAGAGCAAGAAGGATGTCACTTGTATTCTAGACACACCAATCCCAGTACAAGTTATCTTTGCCAAGCCTTAGCAAGAATGGAAAATACTGAAGCTGCATATATAGCCTCTTCTGGAATGGGAGCAATTACCTCATGTATCCTCCAAATATGTGAAAGCGGTGATGAAATTATTGCCAGTAGGACAATATACGGAGGAACTTATGCTTTCATGAAAAACTTTTTACCTAAACTAGGCATAAAGACACACTTTGTAGATATTACTAAAACAAAGCAAGTAGAAGCATTAGTTAATGGTAACACTAAAATGGTTTATTGCGAAACCATGAGTAATCCATTACTAGAAATTGCTGACATACCAGCACTAGCATCAATTACAAAAAATACATCTATCAAACTTGTTGTTGACAATACATTTACACCTATGATCATATCTCCTATTGAGCTGGGAGCTGATATAGTAATACATTCGCTAACAAAATTTATTAATGGTGCATCAGATGCTGTAGGCGGAGTTGTTTGTGCCGATGAAGAATTTATCACTAATATGCTTGATGTAAATAACGGTGCAGGCATGTTATTAGGTCCTGTTATGGACCCCATTAGAGCTGCTAGTATTTTGAAAAATATGAGAACACTTCATATTAGAATGAAACAACACAGTCATAATGCAAAATTTATTTCAGAACACTTTTTGAAAGAAGGTATAAAAGTTTATTATCCTGGCATTGAATCTCATGCACAATTCTCATTAATGAAAAAATGTTTTAATGAGGAATTTGGCTATGGAGGAATGCTTGTTCTTGATGTTAAAACAAAAGAAAATGCTTATGCTTTTATGGAAGCAATGCAAAATGATAATATTGGCTATTTAGCTGTAAGTTTAGGGTTTTACAAAACCTTATTCTCTGCACCCGGATCAAGTACTTCATCTGAAATACCTGAAGAAGAACAAGATCAAATGGGATTATCTGAAGGAATGGTTCGTATTTCAATTGGGATTGATAATGACATAAATAGAACCTTTGATAAAATGAAAAACTGTATGAAAAATGTTGGAATCTTATAAAGGTTTTATATTTTTTATTTATAAAAAAAAGACCATCATATGATGGTCTTTTTTTTTAATTTAAAGTAAAAAGCTTTAATTAAGTTTTATTTTTTTCACAAAAGCATGTGACCCATCATCATAGCTAATTTTTTGAATATAAATCTGGTAATTATTTAAATACTTATTGCAAACTTCTCGACCCATTAGGTCAAAATAATGATCTGAGATGACCATTCTGTTATTTTCAAATTCATCTATACCAATCACTGAATTAGCAATTTGAATCTCAACACTTGTAATAAAGGCGTTTTCACCATTAGCATTAGTAACAGAAAGAACCACTTCCATTAGACCATTCTCAGAATAAGTATGAGTTGGATTATTTTCATTAGAATAAAATCCATCACCAAAATCCCAAAAAGTTATATAATCAGAACCTATACCGCAAACATCTGAAGTAAACTCAACAATACCATCAGCAAACATAACAGAGCTAATCTCTACATAATAATAACAGCAAGATCCGTCATTTGTATTAGATTCAGGATTATAATTAGACGCATCTTCATCATTACAACCAAAAACAACTTCAGTAATACACATACTATTATCTTCTGTATTATTAATTGGATTGAATTCCAAATAATTTTCATCCATACAACCTATAACAACCTGTTCACAAAGACCGTTATCTGTATTAGCAGAAGGATCGAAGTTAAATGCCCAAACATCTGTACAACCTAAAACAATGAGATCTTCACAAGAATTGTCATCAACATTAGCAAGTGCATTATATTGTATAAAATTTTCATCTGTACAACCTTCAAATATAATATAGGTGCAAGATCCATCATTGGTATTCGGAATAGGATCTAAATTAGAAATTGAAAATAAAAGTGGGTCATAAGACCAATACTCTATATAATTAAGATCAGTACAACCCATAACAACAGGAGTTACACATGAACCATCATCAACATTCGCATCAATATTATACTCTACATAATCATCTTCAGTACAGCCCGGAACAATAAACGTTAAACATGAATTATTAATGTCAATCGTAGCTTCTGGATTAAATTCTAAGAAATTTGGATTCATACAACCAATAACTGCCTCTGTAACACATGAACCATCGTTTAAATTAGCTTCAGTAGTGTATTCAAGATAATCAGGATCTGTACAACCTTCAACAATGAGAGTAACACAAGAACCATCATCTAGATTAGCAGGTGGAAAATACTCTAAGTAAATATTATTTGTACAACCTATAATAGCAATCACCAAACAACTTCCATCCTCAATGTTTGCATTAATATCGTATTCAAAATAAATAGAATCTGTACAACCTTCTACATCACAAGTACCATCATCTGAATTTGCCAAAGCATTATAATTTAAAGCATAATCAATAGTACATCCATAAATTACAAGTGTTGCACAAGAACCATCATCAAGATTTGCTAATGCACTAAACTCTATATAATTGGGATTCATACAGCCTTGAGTATACGGAACACAAGAACCATCATCTACATTTGCAATAATATCATAGTTAAACGAATTGATATCAGTGCAACCAAATACAGCAACTGTTTCACAAGAATTATCATTTAGAGTTGCATTAGGATTATACTCAGCATAAAAATCATCAGTACATCCTAAAATATGAGGTATACAAGAACCATCATCAAGATTTGCTAATTCGTTATAATTTTGTGCATTTTCATCAATACAACCATAAACAGCAGGTATTGAGCAAGATCCATCATCAAGATTTGCTGATGCATTATATTCAAAGAAAGCTATGTCTGTACACCCTTCAACTATGAGACTAAGACATGTTCCGTCATCTAAATTTGCTTCGCTATTATATTCCAAATAATCAGAATCAGTACAACCATTAATTGCAATAATTTCACATGAACCATCATCATAATTGGCTTCAGGGTTATATTCAACATAATCATCATCTGTACATCCTAAAATAGCATCAGCAGGGAATCCAAATAAAGCTCTAATACTGAGACCAAATTCTTTTGGAAAAGGATTTGAATTGACAACACCAAGACCATCAACTATTTCAATAGCAGAAGCATTATCTTGATTTAATTCAGTGGACGTCCACAAAAAACTAGAATTTCCATAAAAATCATACTCTATCTCTCCAGTTGGCATTATAGCACCACCCGACATTTGAGCATCAAAACCAGTTGTCCCATCTGCTTGTATATCAATACCATTATGGTCTAACAATAAGACATCAAATTCTTCAGCAGTAGGTAAATGCCATTTATATGGAACAGCTTCAGCAGCTGAACCCCAAGAATAGTACCTACCATTACCCTCAATATCATAGTCATCTATTCCTGTATAAACAAAACCACCATCAAGTTGTGAAGCAACACCTCCAGCTGGTATTGAAACTTCTGAAGAACTAGGTGATACATATCTTAAATTCTCAGTCATCCAACATTGTTCACCAATGGTAACTGTTGGATATGAATAACCATCTCTTTCATCCTTGTAATACATTCCACACATCCATTCCTCTAGGTTATAAACACATGGGTCTATTGTAACATCTACATTAAAAGTTGCATTTGGGTTATAATTTAAGGCCTCAGTATTGGTACAATCATCAACTAAAACAGTTATACAACTACCATCATCCTCATCAGCTTCGAAACCTTGTGAATAAAATTCTACAAAACCATCATCTGTACATCCTGGAGCATAATAACAAAAGCCATCAGATTCTTCTGCTTCAGAATTATAATTAAACGCTTCGGGGTCCATACAACCATATACAGTATATGTTGTACAACTAATTTCCGCAGCAAAGCCAGGGTATTCTCCACTAAAATCAGAAATAAATCTGACTGTAAGAGCACCCGTTTGATTATTTTCTGTGGCAATAATAATTGAATCTAATAATACTGATCCAGCAGCTGAATCTACTAATACTGGCGCATTTACATTATCACCATCAAAGATAGTAATGTAATCCCAGAGTGTAAAACTAAAGGTTTCTAGATCATATTCTGTAAAATTTAGAGTTACATATTCATATGAATTTTCTGGATATATGGTAATTATTTCATTTTCCGAAGCTGAATAATCTCCATCTGGCCCACCAGTATCATATAAAATTCCTCCACAATTATATATAGTATCTTCTTCATCAATATTGTACTCCAATGGGTCAACAATGATTTCAAAAGAAGATTCAATAAAACAATCTTCAGTATCTGTTATAGTAACTGAATAAGATCCTGCTGTTAATCCAGAAATAGTTTCAGTGGTATCTCCTGTAGACCATAAAATATCAAATGGTTCATTACCTAAAAATATATTAACAGATGCAGTTGCATCAGAGGAACCTTCTTCAGTTTCATATATAGAAATTACATCAACATCAAATCCAGAACAAGGCCCATAAGTTGTGCAACCAATTTCTGCTGCCCAACCAGGATAGGTAAAAATATTATCTGAAGAAAATGTGACAGTCAAAGCTCCACTCTCATTTGAAGGAGAGGCATAAATAATTGAATCTAACAAATCTGAATAACCAACGGCATTGATAAGTATAGGAGCACTTGTATTATCACCATCATAAATAGTCATATTATCATAAGTAGGACTTTCCAATTCAAACTCACTAAAAAATAATGAAACATATTCTTCAGGATTCTCAGGATAAATAGTAAGTTGTTGATTTTCACTATTCGTATAATCTCCTAATGAACCACCCGAATCAACAAAAATACCACCACATGTGGAAATTTCTGAGCTAGATGCAATATTAAATTCACAAGACCCATCATCTAATGTTGCAGCAACATTATAATTTGTCGCTTCAGCATTCGTACATCCAGGCTGATTTTCACCTTCTACATTAAGATAAAAAGTAGGAATAGCATCATTTAATACAGAGTAATCTCCTTGAAGTTGAATATTTAATAATTCATTTCCACCTGTATAAGGAATTGTCAATCCTACATCAGCAGGAATTCCAATTGGTGTAGCATTAATAGACAACAAGGATGTAAGAGACAATTCATTAATTCCAATTTCAGTAGGTGTTCCTGATAAAATAATGTCACCAGAGGTATTTGATTCAAAATAGCATTCATCAAAGTTACAAGAATATGTCATTCCATTTGGCATGGTTACACCAGTAATTTCAACAGAATTGATAGTTAAGTTTAGAACATCACCATTTAATTCAATGGTTAAAAATTCAGGTACATCTATTTCAATGGCCTCATTATAATTTTCTCCTAAAAAAGCACTTGGAAGTGTAATTTCTGTACTATCTAGATTATATGCACTACCCTCTGGCGGGTAAAATTCAATAATTCCAACTTCATCTTCATCTCCAGCAGAACAATTTAATTGAGCAGAGATGAGAGTCAAGACAGGTAATATAGAACCAGTTGCGTATAAATTATCTTCTCCAAAACCTAATGTTAAATTATATAAACTACTTCCGTCAACTAATTGAAAAACCAACTCTTCAGATGCTACTGCACCATCTACTTCTGGTGTTGTAGAGTCATCTCCCCAAACTGCAAGCGAGGTTTGAGTAACTCCAAATACTGGTTGAGATCCAACTACCATTCCATCGTCGGTAGTTGCAACGACATAAGCATCTGCATCAGTAATAGTTAATGAAGAAATAAAACCTGTAGTCAACATAACAGTCATGTTGACACCTGTGTTTCCTGAAAATGTTGTAGGAATAATACAATCTGAACTTTGAGCAACGATTAAAAATGGAAACAAGAGTAAGATGTAGAATAACTTTTTCATAAAGAGCAACTCTTAAATTAAATGGCAATATACAAATACTTACCAAGTTTATTTAGCAATAATTATTCCCAAAATAAAAGTAGTTTCCAAATATTTACTTTTTAGTATGATAATTAATTAAAGAATCTATAGGGAAACGTATAAATTTAGAGACGTCAAGATTATTTTCTACACACAAATCCTTGATGATATCTTGAAAATAAAACGCTACAGAACCAACAAAAGAAATTGAATAATCACAACACAATGGATGACTTAAAACATGTGTCTCCAAATAACATTTAAATTCTTTTTGAACAAGATCTTTAACATAAGGATGCGTTTTATGCATTACCAAAAAAGGAACATAAGAGGCTAAAAACTGATTTGGATGGTCTTCTTTGTAAACAGAATTTAAAACTAATTCTTTGGAAATAGAATGTTTTTTAGAAAACTCTAAATGCAAATTAGCAGGTAAGTTCTGATATAAATATGATCTTAGTAGCAATCTTCCCAATGATGCACCACTTCCCTCATCGCCCATAACATATCCCAATGATGGTTTTAACTGATCAATACTATCTCCATTGTAAAAAGCAGTATTTGAGCCTGTACCAAGGATTGATACAAATAATGGGCTACCCTTATAAGCAGATCTAGCAGCAGCACATAAATCACTTTTTATCATAATCTTTGCTTCAACAAATACAGATTTTAATGAAGACTCTAAGATATTAAATGATGAAGGATTAGAACAACCTGGAGTATAAAAGTGAACTTCTAGAATTTTAGTGAATACTGTATTTAATTCTGAATACGATTTTAATCTTAGCATCATCTGTTCTGAACTAAGAAAAAGTGGATTCCATCCTTTTGTTTGAAAAGAACTTTTCGAAGTAATACCATCCAATAATACCCAATCAGCTTTAGTAGAGCCACTTTCTACAATCAAGATCATACTAGCTCGGTGAAAAATATTTTTTTAAATAAAATGGAATATATACTAAAAAAGCATGCAATAATGTAGCCAATTCAAGCCCAATGATATAATAAGGCCAATCACCTATTAAAAAAGGATTATTAACTACGGGTTTTACAGCTAAATACATATAATTAGCACCTAAAAGATAGTCAATAATAGCGACTGCAGCTACTAAAAATTGAAGATAAAAAAAGGATTTTAACCAGGCCATTTTTCTAGGTCTCATGCCAAGCACAAAAATACAATACAGCGGTGCAGCAACTAAGCCGCCATGGACCAAAAAGTAATCTATTAATAATACCAAATCTGATCCATGTGTTAATTCAGGCGTCATTAAAGAATGGAAACCACCAACCATTCCAATAAACAACAAAAGCTCAAAAGCAATTTGATTTCGCGTAAAAAGTAAAATAATGGTATTGAACAGCATTAATCGACACAAATGAAAAGGAAGTGAATCTTGTGGCGTCCATATTCCTTTACAAACAAAATAACTTTGAATGAACAGGTATTCAAATGCCATCAGTAATGCAAAAAAAGTAGTACAATTAGATTTAAATTTATCAGATTTGTTACGAGGAATAAGAACAACAAATAAAATGAAAAATAATGTCAATATGTTCCAAAAAAACCATTCAAATCCAAAGGGGTAAATAACCACGTGATCCATACAATCTGTTTATTTTGTTTTGACTAAATATATAAAAATTTCTTTACTACATTTGATGTAAATCAATTTATAACTCAAAAAAAATAACTTAATTAGATGAATACAAGCAATCAAACACCGTATCATTTATTTTGTTTTGTATACCTAGGTTTTGCTCAACTTAGTAATAAAGATTTCATTGAAAAATAAATTGATGAAATCCAGAAAAAAATAGCTGTTTGGATGAATCTAAATCCATCTAATATTCTTGAATTCAATAAAATAATGGATGAAACTATAAATTGGTATCAAAGCATTAAAGAAAATGAAAAACTACAATCTGTAATAGAAATTGCAAGAAGTATGAATGCAATAGAGAGTTTCACTCTTGAAAATAAAAAAACATTTCTGTCGGATATCAGAGATATTCAGTCGCTGATGGTCGTTTTAATTCAGATGAAAAACATTTACATGACAGAATTGCAAAAGAACTAGGCATTAATATGATGACAATAGATAAAAATACCAGAAAAAAACTTGGTTACTAAGTATGAGAAAAGAATTCATTCATAGCGCTAAATTTCCTCTAATATTTGTAATAGTAATTACATTTATTCACCTTTATTCTACATTAAATGATATAAAATTAAGTCATTGGGGTATATACCCAAGAGAAACAAAGGGCCTATATGGTATTGTAAGCTCTGTATTAATTCATGGAAGTTGGAAACATCTTTTTAACAACTCTATTCCATTTTTAATTTTAGGAACAGCATTGTTTTATTTCTACAGAAAGCTGGCTATGAAAGTTTGTCTTTATTCAATAATATTTACTGGCATATTAGTATGGCTAGGTGGACGCCCTTCTTTCCATATTGGAGCAAGTGGTCTTGTATACGCATTAGCATCTTTTCTTTTTTTTAGTGGATTTATAAGAAAACATAATAATTTAATGGCACTTTCTATGATCGTGGTATTTCTATATGGAGGAATGGTTTGGGGAATCTTCCCAAGCAAGGATCACATTTCTTGGGAAGGCCATTTATTCGGAGCTGTTAATGGATTATTTTGGGCTTTATACTACAAAGATGAAGGTCCACAACGTAAAAAATATTCATGGGAGTTAGAAGAAGATGTGTTAAAAAGCCTAGAAGGCATTCAAGTTTATTATGAAGAAGTTCCTAAACTTTACACCGATAAGAAATCAGTTGAATTGAAATACGAGTTTAAAAGAAAAGGCTTAAAAAATAAATGATTATTTGAAAAATAATCAAGAAAAAAAGAAAAGCTCCGTCATAAGCCGGATTCTGTAACCCAAAAAGGTCTCTATCATTTATCTACGGAACTTATCACTAAGCACCTTTAGCAGTCTACCCTCCAAGATCGAGCGAGCAACTCTTATTCAAATTGAAACCTTGGTATACATGACCTTTCACCTTATAAGGTTTGCACAGCTATCTTAATCACTTAAGATACTGGTGAGCTCTTACCTCACCTTTTCACCCTTACCCGAAGGCGGTTTTTTTCTGTTGCACTTGCTGTCATTAAAAATGCCTAGCCGTTAGCTAGTATAATGCTCTATGGTGTCCGGACTTTCCTCTTCAGTTATGAAGCGATAGAGTCAGGAGCTTTTCTTTTGCAAAGCTACAAAGGATTAATGAATAATAAGATGTGAATTCTAAAAACTAAACGTTAAGCACTATTTAAAACGAATTTCACTGGCTCCCATTCCATAAATTTTTGCATCTGCTGGACCAACTTCAACACCAGGAAATTGTCTTAAGTAATTATATATTTCTTCTCGTAAAACACACTTTCCTACACCATGAATAACAACTAAAAAAGACTCATTATTTATTAATGCTTGATTAAATCTTTTTCTAAAACTAGAAAGTTGAATGCTTACAATCTGAAAATTAGACAAACCCTTCCATGATTCAGTAAGATTTTCTATGTGCAAATCAATCTCATGGTCATGAAAAAAATTTGATGGAGCTTGATGAGATTTAGAAACTCGATTGGAGTTTTTATTCTCATCAATCTTTTTTTGACGCTTAAATTGTTTGTCATCAACTTTAATATCTTGCACCCATATTTTTTCAATCTCCAAACGATTTGCAGGTATAGTAAAACCTGCTTCAATTTCAATCTCATAATTATTTTCAGGAAGTATTGAAACAACCTTCCCATTTGAATTATCGTCCATAAAGTTCACCAAATCGCCAACCTTGAGCTTATTATAATCACTTGCATTTCTATCTAAATTGGGAAATTCATCAATCCCTCGATCGGCCTTTTTAACTGGAAAAATATGTTTACCCTCTACTTTTGGAATATGGGTAATACGTATAATTTCATTTACTGAAACTGCCATTTGAATTCCTTTACACTCAACCAATACCTGAGAATTACCAATGCAGTCAATAACTACACCATGTAAAGACTCATTTAAAAATGCAATTTTATCTCCTTTTTTATATACCATTACCTCAAAACACCTTTATCAGACAAAGCATTTTGAAATCTTTTTGCATTTCTTTTATGTTCAGACCAAGATTTAGTGAAATTATGATAACCAGAAAAATCTTCCTTGGCACACATAAAAACATAATCGTGTTTTGTGTGATTAAGAACTGATAGCAAAGATGACATCTCTGGTATACATATAGGATTTGGTGGTAATCCTTTGTAATAATAAGTATTGTAAGGAGATTTTATTTTTAAATCCTTTTTAAGAACTCGCCTAACAATCAAATCAAAACCCTCTTTTTCTTTCATTGCATAAATGACTGTGGGATCAGATTGTAACTTCATTCCTTGTTTTAATCTATTCATATACAAACCTGCTACAACAGGTTGTTCATCAGTTTTAACAGTTTCTTTTTGAACAATAGAAGCCAAAACAGACACTTCGTGAGGACTTAAACCAATATCTTTTGCTTTTAATAAACGATTTTCGGACCAAAACCGATTGTATTCTTTTTGCATGCGCTCCAAAAACTCTATAGGTGTTATAGTCCAATAAACTTGATAGGTATTCGGGATAAAAAGTTTCCTAACAGAAGCCTCATCAAAATCATATGTAGAATAAAATAGTTCATTTCTAAACGCATCAAGTAAAGAAAGTGAGTCTGCTTCAATTTGATAAGATAATTTACCTGCCAAATCATGAATTGTAGAAGTATTGTTAAAAATAATATTTAATGGATCTTGAGCACCTAACCTCAGCATATTTACCAATGAATTAAGATCCATATGAGAGTTTACCAAATACCTCCCAGGATAAATTGTTTTGTAATTTTTCTTTGAGCAAAACACATTAAATACAACTTCATTATTTAATAAATTATTAGATCTAAGTGTGTCCTTTAATTCACTCAAACTCGTTCCTGTTGGAACTAAAATAATTTGATCACTTTTGGTTAAAGATGAAAAAATCTGATGATAAAGATAGACACCTAAAGTAAGAGCTAACAAAAGCAAAATAAAAGAACTTTTAATAACTAATTTCTTCATTTTAACTGATTCAAAAATTGAAATTCTATAACATCTAAAAAATGACCATTCCTAAAACACCAATCTTTTCTAACACCAATTTTTTTAAATCCTGCAGCTTTAAATAGTTTAATACTTATGGCATTATCTACTGTAACACTACAATACAACTGATGCATGCCCAACCTATTAAAAGCATATTCTTTCATAAGTGAAATAGCTTCAGCCCCATAACCTTTAGATCTGTATTTTTCATCTACTATTATACCAATTGCCGATCTTCTATCTATTGCACAATAATCAAACAAATCAACACATCCAATTGAATTTCCCTGATTGTCTTCAAGCATAAATCTAAATTGACCTGCTTGCTGAATATCAAGATGCGCTTGAGAAACATATTGTTCTAAAATATACTTTGAAAGAGGAACTTTAGATAAACTTACCTGATTAATTTCAAGATTATTTTCCCATAGAAATAAAAGTGCTGCATCTTCAGGTTCTAAAGCTCTATATTTTAATCTATACTTAGACATCAACTTCTCCATTAAACACAAATCCAGTAGGACCTATAAGATGAATATTAGAATATTTACTTTCAAATTTAGAAAATGAAACTTCAAGCTGACCTCCTAAAACGTTAACCTTAATTCTATGACTATTTAATAAACCCGATTCGTAAGCTGCAATTGCAGATGCTATAGCACCAGTACCACAGGATAAAGTCTCGTCCTCAACACCTCTTTCATAAGTTCTAGTATAAAGTTCCTTATTTGATTCCTCAACAAAATTTATATTTATTCCGTTTTCAATATAATCTGATGAATTCCGAATAGAAGCTCCTTCCTTTTTAACATCTATTCCTAAAACATTATCCCTAAAACAAATCAAATGAGGAGAACCCGTATCAATTTTCCATATATTATTTGTCACCTCAATTTTACATACATCAACCATTTCTATTGATACCAAACCATTTTTAAGAATTAATCCTTTATGCAATCCATCGTAGGCTAAAAATTCACATTGATTTTGAATCAATCCAAGTTCATTAGCAAATGAAACAGCACATCTACCG
>TARA_B100001093_G_scaffold327829_1_pt1 | contig 13028 bp, 12 predicted proteins | sample TARA_B100001093 | Tara Oceans TARA_B100001093 (sample SAMEA2623116) | marine metagenome | biome: marine biome (ENVO:00000447); feature: surface water layer (ENVO:00002042); material: "saline water (ENVO:00002010), including plankton (ENVO:xxxxxxxx)" | depth 5 m
CCGGTGCTCGGCGTCGTTCTCTTGCCGTGGACGTCACTCGCGTGGGTGCTGTTGTGGCCGACGGGGGGCTTCTCATGGATCCTCATCGCAGGGGCCTTTGCACTCGATATCGCCACCTACTTCGGTAGGGCGGCACGAAATCGCGTGGGTGGCCCGAGCTCTGCACCCGCGTAGTCACAGCGTCGTTACCGTAGAACGGTCACGGTTCTCGTTTGGTGAGTGACTCCTCGAGTGTCGCGATCGCATCTAGTTGCTGGGCGCTGAGTTCCTTAATGGCGTCGAGTTGGCTACAAATATCGGATAGTCCGTCGTTCGACTTCTTCTTCTTCTGGGGCGCGAGGAAGAAGTTCGCCAGATAGCCGGTGAGTGTGCCGAAGATCCCTACGCCGGTGAGGATGACGAAGGCTCCAAGGACGCGCCCCTCCGTCGTGACGGGGTACTGATCGCCGTAGCCGACGGTGGACAGCGTGACAACCATGTACCAGAGAGCATCCGGCGCTGTGGTGATGTTCGAGACGGTCGATTGGGACTCGATAGCGAGCATGCCGAGGCTTCCGAACTCCAACATGAGGACGGTGACGAAGAGCAGGATGAACAGCGCCGTGTCCGCACGTTCCTTAACGATTGCGTCTCTAATTTTGCGGATTCCAAAATCTCGAAGGAGACGGTAGACCTTGACGAGGCGGAAGAGACGGAACACGTTTGTTTGCGAGAACGGCAGACAAGATAGAAAGTCGGCCCATCCATATTGACGAAGAAAATACTCAGATTTTGACGGCGACTTCTTCAGTCGGGCAAGGAAATCAAGACCGAAGAAGACGAACAGGACGAGGTTCACCAGAGTCAGAACTGCACTCAGGGACGGATCTCCAATGATGATCAACAGGATCATGTTGAAGATTGACAGCAACGACAACAGTGCCATGAAGATCTCGTAGCCCGCGCTGAAGAGTGTGGAGGGGTTCTTCGCTTTCACCTTTTGCTCAGCCACCATCGCAGTCTCGCCGAAGAATTACCTCAGCGAGAACAAGCCACGCCGCTGCGTGGATGAGTTCGACGCCAGGGTTGGAGAAATCACCGGTTAGGAATGCTCGCTAAGAGCCAAGGCGATGAGCAGTAGAACCGTCATGACAGAAACGCCGAGGAGAAACCACGGCACCCGCGTTCGAGATGCAGACGGCAACTCCTCCCGGAACGTCGTGAGGAGAAGAACGCCACCGAGGAAGGCCGTCCCAATGGCGAGCATGTAGTCGTTGGCTGGGGGGAAGAGGTACGACGCGGAAAAGCCGATGGCGACCGCTGCGATACCCACCCAACGGGTCTCGTGGGCGAACTGATCCGGGTGAGCTCGGGCAAGGGCTCGATCAGCGAGAAGCAGATGCGCACCGATGACGACGGTGAACAAGATTGCGTAGTCCCACCCAGTAGTGATGGTTGACGGCAGCGTGTACGCGTAGATGGCGCTGATGGAGGCGAAGGACAGCATGTGAATGCGGTAGCTCCGACGAGTCGACGCAAGCCCTTCCTCGGTCCGAACGTCGAGAATGAAGAAGGCAACCAGGCCCACCATGGCGGTAAGGAAAAGCCCTGCTTCGGTGATCGGTGTGGGGGTGTACTGGGCGATATCCAGTTCCGTGAGATCGCGGCCGCCGACGGCCAGTTCAGGCATTAGATGAACGAAGATGTATGCGATGGCGGCGCCGCCACCGAGAGATGCGAGAACGTCTTGAGTTCTGGTTGAGAACCGAGATACCCGGTAGGCGAAGAAGTGAGCCGCTGCAAGTACCAGCGCGAGCGCTCCTGCTGCTAACCACTCCCCGGTGTTCATAACGAGTGCACGGTACATGTCGAACATATGTGTTTAGGCGGGTCGAAGGTCACGGATGTTCCTGCCTGGGGACGGGATCGAACCGTCGACCTTCCGATTTTCAGGAGGAATGTCACGCCGGTGATTTCCCCCGTGCATTGGGGATTCTCAAGGCGGGCGGCGAAGAATTAGCACAGATTTAGTACAGTTTTAGAAGCGGGCGAGAGTTTCCCCTCAAAACCAGCAGTTTGGGTCTGCGGGGGTAGTTATAATTCTGCTCGGTCGAAGGGCTGAGGTGGAAGGAAGAGGTGGGTATGCGCGCATTGAAGATTCTGGTCGCAGTAGGCGTCGTGGCGGTTGCGGGTTTGGGGACGAGCGCGCCGGCGATGGCCGCCGCGAATCCCAGCATCGTCTCCGTGACGTGCAATGACCCCAATGTCTGCACCGCGGGGGTGTGGAGCGCTGGTTCGTTGATGGCAAACCCTGGAGATGCCTTTACCGTCCACAATGGAGTTACGAATCTCTTTTCTAGTTTCACAATTCTGAAAGACGGCGCGAGCCTTCAGTCGGTGGATGTAGCGCCCAGCGCGGCGGCGTCAATGACGGCGCCATCGGCTGTCGGCGACTACACACTGAGATACATCGGAGTCGGGTCTGCCGATGGTTATTCGATTCCGCTGACCGTCACAAACGACCCCATAGCTCCCGCGCCGCCTCCGGTTCCGATCATTGGGTTGCAGCAGGTGGGGGTACCGGCATCGGGTGACTGCGCGGATGTGCCGGTAAGTGTGGGTCATGATCAGGGGTTCCCGATTGGTGGCTGGTCCAAGTCCTGGGCCCGCTGGATCAACAACGGGCAGGGCGGCGCTGTGTGCACCCGCACGGTGGAGCAGATCGACAACGCCGATGGCACTAGTCGCCTGGTCGTCAACCCCTAACGCAGCAGGGCGGTAGAGGGGTCCCCAGTTCGAGGCGGAGGTGGGGGCGTCGCGGCTCACGGTTGTCACGAGGGCGCTCCTAGCCCCGACGCAACCGCCTCACCTACCGGTGAAGACCCGGGAACCGCCACCGAGAGCGCTCACGATCGTTAGATGAACTTCAAGAATGGGCACGATCGAAGAAGTCAGTCTCATCGTGGTGAGAAGCCAAAGAGGCCTCGCGAATTAGTACAGAAGTAGCACAAAACACGATTTAGCACAGGGTTAGCACAGCCAAATCAGGCCACATCAAACCAACTTTCGGGCCCATTCCAGGAGGGAAAACGGTGGCCAGGGACGGGATCGAACCGTCGACCTTCCGATTTTCAGTCGGACGCTCGTACCAACTGAGCTACCTGGCCGGGACGCAAAAGGTTATCAGGATCTCTGTGGCGCCTTTGGCCAAGACCTCAGATTTCTTGATTGGTCGGGAGCATGACGAGGTCACGAATTGTTATGTGGCGTGGTGTTTGGAGCATGTACATAAATGCATCCGCGACGTCTTCCGAGCGCATTCCCCGACCGGCTGCAACTTCCTCATCGATCGATGCGTCACCGTTCGCCACCCCCCAGAGTTCGTTGAGCACGATCCCGGGGGCGATTGCCCCAAGGCGAACCCCCGTACCGACGAGTTGCTGCCGTGTTCCGTGAGCAAACGCCTGGACGGCGTGCTTTGTAGCGGAATAGACGGGCTCCCGGGCAATTACCTGGTGTCCGGAGACAGAACTTGTGACAACGATGTCGCCGGTTCCTTCGTTGATCATGTGGGGGAGGACAGCGTGGACGAAGTGCATGACACCAAGAACATTCGTACGTCCAATCATGTCTACGCGTTCCAGATCAACGTCCCAACCCTTGTCGGGTAAGTAGAGCCCGGCGTTGGCGAGCAGAATGTCGAGGCGGCCGAAGGACTGCAGTGCACCCTCGAGTGCGTCGACCGCTGTCTGAGGGTCGGCGACATCGCCCGTGACGATGTGGGGATCGCCGTGCATCATGCTCGCGAGTTCGGTGAGCTTCGTTTGATTCCGGGCTACGAGGACAAGTCGGATGCCAGCCGCGTCGAGGGCTGTCGCGCTGGCACGCCCGATGCCGGAACTGGCCCCTGTCACGATTGCCACGCGTTGTTCATCCATGAGAACCCCTTTCATCGGTTGCCAGTTTACCGCGTCGATACAACTCATCTGGTCGACTGTCGATGCGTCGGACATGATCGGGCGACAAAAAGTTGGGCCCGCCGGCTGCGAGAGTTCCAAGAAGAATAGTCGCGTTCTTGTTGGCCATTTCAGTAATCTGCAAAGCCTCTGATGGGGAGGTTGCGAGGACGAACAACCCGTGGTTCGCCAAGTAGATGACCCGAGGGGCCGTGCCTTCTGAATCGGAAAACTCTTGGACACCGGCACGAACCGCTCTAGCCAACGGAATGCCGGGATCGGTGTAGGGGATCAGGAGTTGTGCGCTGCCGAGCATGACGATGGCGTCCGGAAACAGGGATCCGGAGACGAGTAATTCGGGATGATTTGAGCAGCCGATGGCATTGATCGAGACCGGATGGGTGTGCGCGATAACCGATGTATTAGTGGTCGCATAAAGAATCGCGTGCAGGATTGCTTCGACGGATGGTTTCCCGGCATCAGGATCAATCTTCGACGACTGATAGGCCTCATGAATCTGGTCATCCGTTGGCTCAGCATCCAGCAAAGCGAGGAGCGTTGACAGCCGCACCTCGACGATGTCTTCGTCCTGCATGGTCAACAGCGAGCTCCCGCTGGCCTTGATCGCCATCGCATCGGAGTCGATTCGAAACGAGGCGTTGCCTTCGGCTGCAATGGCCAACTGAAGTGATGGTTCGCCGAGGTCGTGACAGAGGTCGAGCAGTTCCAAGTTCGTGGTCAACAGCTCTCCTTGAGGTTGTCGGAAATGAAGTTCCGTGCGCTTCCGATGGACTCAAACAGTCCTGACGCGACCGCTTGAGTGGCTATGTTTCCGATACTCGTAGCTTCTTGATAGCTGACCCGAACGGGAAGACTGGTGGTTTTCCCTGTTAGGTCGACCAGCGGTTCGATCCGCGAGCCACCTCCGATCATCACCAACTCGTCGATCGCAGTCCCGGTGACGGATCTGATCTGTTCCACGGTCTCAGCGAATGACGCGGCCAAACTCTCCAGGATCAATCGCACCGTGTGAACGCGATCGAGGTCTTTTGCTCCGAAACGATCGCGATACAGCTGACCGATCAGTTCCGGCATGTTCGTGGTGGTGATGAGGTCGGGGTGTCCGCAGTCGATCACTCCGCGGACGTTGACGTCTTCAGTCTTGGCGGAAGCGATAAGCGAGCTGCGAAATTCGGTGATGTCGCTGAGCCCGTCGGCCTTCGCCCAGGCTCGAATACATTCGTCCATTAGCCATGTGCCGCTGAGGTTTCGGACGAGGAGTGCCGAGCCGTCTGCGGACATCTCATTGGTGAAGCCGGCGTTCATCGCATCGCTCGTCAGAACTGGCTGTGAAAGAACGCAGCCGGCGAGTGCCCAGGTCCCACAGGAGATGACGGCAGCTCGATCACTGGGGTCGGTGACTGCAGCGAAAGCGCTCGATGTGTCGTGGGCCGGCGCACGGAAGATTGGTACGTCGTATCCGATGCCGAGCCGAGTCGACAGTTCCGACGAGAGGACTCCCGCTGAAGTGCATGCATCGCGCAGATCGAACATGACGTCCACGGGAATGGACCACGTTTCCATCAGTTCGGTGTCCCACTCCCGAGTTGACCAGTCGAGCAGTCCCGTGGTCGATGCGATTGTGCGTTCCGCGCCACGCTCCCCGCCCAACCAGGTGGTCCATAGATCAGGAATGAGCAACGCCCTGACTCCTGGCTCCAAGAGACCCTGCTGCGAGTCGCGCATCAGTTGGAAACACGTGTTGATTGCCAGGTCCATGATGCCGGTGCGCCGGTACGCCCGCTCGCGTGGAACCTGCTGGTGAGCGAGTTCGACGAACGACTGTTCAGCTGCGCGGTGGTGGCGTGCCGGGGCGACAAGCTTCGACTCTGAATCGACGAGCCCGTAGTCGACTCCCCAGGAATCAGCAGCAACCCCTGCAAGCCGATCGCCACGATTCTGCACGCTCGCAGCAGCCTTACCGATCCCAGTTAGAGTCTCGTTGAACAGGCTGGCGGTGTCCCAGCACCGGGTGTTGTCGATCGTCACGGGAACATTTGGGAAGCGATGGACCTCTTTCAGGTCGAATGACTCGTCGGTGAACGATCCGAGTACCACCCGCCCACTGGTGGCACCCAGATCGATCGCAGCGAAACTTTTCGACATCAGATCGCCGTGTAGCCGCCGTCGATCACTATCGATTGGCCCGTCATGTACGACGAATTCTTCGATGCTAGGTAGACCACCGCTCCGACGAGGTCTTCCGGCTCGCCCATCCGGCCTGCTGGGATCATCGCCGTCCATTGAGCCGCGAGGTCGGGATTGGCATCCATGAATTCGCGGGTCATCGCTGAGAGCGTGTAACCGGGTTCCAGCGCGTTGACTCGGATTCCGGACTTCGCCCACTCGACCGCAAGAGACTTCGCCAGCATGGAGACGGCGGCTTTCGAAGCGTGATACGACGCCTGGAACTGCGGAACGTTGACAATCTGGGCCGACATCGATGAAACGAGGATCGCTGAACCGGTCCGCTGCTCCGCTAATAGACGATTCGCAAAGCTCTGAGCGGCGTAGAAGGTGCCGTTGAGATTGATGTCAAGTACCCGTTGCCAGTCTTCCGGGGTCACGTCGATGCTGTCACCCCAGATGGTGATCCCGGCTGAGGTTACGAGGATGTCAGCGGTGCCAAGGACGTCGAACAGATCCGAGAATGCTTGATCAAGTGCCTGGGCATCCCGCACATCGGCGACCACGCCAGCGGCGGTGACCGAATAGTCCTCAGCTAGGTGTGCGGCAGCCGCCGATGATTCCTCGAGAACGTCGACGATGCCAATCGATGCGCCCTGCTCGGCCAAGGCCTGCGCAATGGCCAAGCCGATGCCTCGACCACCTCCCGTGATGATCGCGGTCGATCCCGTTAATTGGGCCATGGTGTGTCCTCTCGCATTTGCCTGCTTGTCTGGGCGACGCGGGCGTCGTACATTCCGTCAACAGATCGAAGTGTCATCGAACTTCCACGAAGTCTCGGAACGGATCCATTTCAACGGAATCGGGATCGAGTTCGGTGACGAGTAGATCGATATCGGAAAGTGGAACAGACCGGATAGACGATCGTTGGGTCAGTTTCGTGCTGTCCAGGGCGAGAATCACGCGCTTGGATGAACGCGCCAACGAATGCTTCATCGCCGCTTCATCGATTGTCGGTTCCATGGTTCCGGTCTCTGCATCGAGCGCGCTGGTGGAGAGAACACAGCAGGACAGCGCGAAGCGTTCGATCGATTCCTGCGCAACCATCCCGACGAGGCTTCCCGTCCGCGAGTCGAGCTCGCCACCGGACAGGATGGCTTGCACTCCGGCAAGGCCTTGTAGTTGCTGGAAGGTCGGGATTCCGTAGGTGACCACCAGTAGGTGGTCGACTGTGGGCATCTGACCCGCCAACACGTGAACTGTGCTGGACGCGTCGAGTCCTATCGATTCGTGTTCTCGCATCTCTGGTTGGAGTTTTTCGGCGATGCGCCTCTTGGCGCTGAGCGCCCGCGACTGACGAATCTCGAACTCCTCAGTACCGACGTGCACTGCACCACCGCGAACCAGGCGGGCGCGCCCGACCTTTTCCAGAGCCTTGAGGGAGCGGCGGATAGTCATTGGATGCACCCCGAAGCGCTCGGCTGCCTCATCGATCGCGACCCGTCCGTGGTCGCGAAGCGCGGTCAGGAGGGCAGCCTGCCGCTCCTCGGCTGCCAGCGATCCCTCGACGGCCACCTCACGCCCCTTACGCCTGTTGGTTGTTAGTCTTGGTGAAGTTAACCCTAAATTACATTCACTGGGAAGGCTTCAGATGACCCCGTCCCCGGTCACCGACCTCATCGGGCGTTCACGCCGCCTAGGTTCCGATCCTCGTAATACCAACTTTGCGGGGGGCAACACCTCCGCAAAGGGAGCTCTTGAGGATCCGGTCACCCGTGAGGACGTCGAGGTGATGTGGGTCAAGGGATCCGGTGGGGATCTCGGGACTCTGACGGAGTCAGGCCTGGCGGTGTTGCGGCTAGATCGCCTTCGTTCCCTGGTGGATGTGTTTCCTGGTGAAGAGGCTGAAGACGACATGGTGGCCGCCCTGGACTACTGCTTGCACGGGCACGGTGGTGCCGCCCCGTCAATCGACACATCAATGCACGGTCTCATCGAAATGGCTCACGTAGATCATCTCCACCCCGATTCCGGCATCGCTTTCGCGACGGCTATCGATGGACCGGAACTCACGCAGCGATGTTTCGGAGATTCGGTTATCTGGGTCCCTTGGCGACGCCCGGGATTCGTCCTCGGAATGGAACTGTCGCGCATTCAACGCGAAAACCCACAGGCAATCGGATGCATCCTCGGCGGACACGGCATTACCGCGTGGGGAGCTGATTCCACTGAGTGTGAAGCCAACTCGTTGCGCATCGTCCGGACCGCAGAGGAATACATCTCCGAAAACGGTCACCGTGAGCCCTTTGGACAAATCCTTCCCGGTTACGAGCCACTAGATCTCGTCGATCGCCACGCGATCGCGGCTCGGCTGGCGCCGGTGCTTAGGGGTATGGCGTCCCACGATCGACGCATGGTCGGTCACTACGTAGACAGTGAAGTGGTTCTTGACTTCCTCGCACGTGAGAAGCATCCCGATCTCGCCAGACTCGGAACGTCGTGCCCAGATCATTTCCTCCGGACGAAGGTGAGACCTCTCGTTTTTGATCTTCCCGCGACAAGTCCTGTCGACGAGATGATCATGAGACTTCAGGATCTCCATGCGGAGTACCGGACGGAATACACCGAGTATTACCAGCGCTGGGCGGGTGCGGATAGCCCGCCCATGCGTGGTGCAGACCCGGCAATCATCCTGATTCCCGGAATCGGGATGTTCTCCTTCGGTGCAAACAAACAGACAGCGCGGGTCGCGGGCGAGTTCTTCGTCAACGCCATAAACGTGATGAGAGGAGCCGAGGCGGTTTCCAGATACCAACCGATTCCCGAACACGAGAAGTTTCGCATCGAGTACTGGCAACTCGAAGAGGCGAAGCTGCAGCGTCAGCCGAAGCCCAAGATGCACGCAAGTCGCGTCGCCGTCGTCACCGGTGCTGCCAGCGGTATCGGCAAAGCCATCGCCGAGAAGCTAGTCGAAGACGGAGCCGCCGTCGTGATCGCCGATGTCGATCTCAAAGCAGCCCAGTCGGTTGCCACTGATCTGGGCGGCGCAGATATCGCTGTCGCCCTTCACGTAGACGTATCGGACGAGGAGTCCGTGCGCAAAATGGTGCGAGGTGCTTGTGTGGCCTTCGGCGGCGTCGATCTCGTCGTCAACAACGCCGGGTTGTCCCTGAGTCGACCGCTGCTCGAGACGAGCGTTGATGACTGGGACCGTCAGCACGATGTGATGGCTCGTGGCTCCTTCCTCGTCTCACGGGAGTGCACCCCGGCGATGATCGCTCAAGGTCTTGGCGGGGACATCATCTACGTAGCCAGCAAGAACTCCGTCTTCGCCGGACCGTCGAACATCGCGTACAGCGCAGCAAAAGCCGACCAGGCCCACCAGGTCCGGCTCCTCGCGGTCGAACTAGGTGAGCACGGAATCCGCGTCAACGGGGTCGCGCCCGACGGCGTGGTCCAGGGCTCGGGCATCTTCGCGGGAGGCTGGGGAGCCAACCGAGCGGCGGTTTACGGAATCGACCAGACCGATCTCGGGAAGTTCTACGCCGAGCGCACAATCCTGAAGCGGGAAGTGGTTCCTGACAACGTCGCTGAGGTCGTCGTCGCGATCACGGGAGAATCGTTCTCGAGGACGACGGGTTTGATTGTTCCGGTGGACTCCGGAGTAGCTGCCGCCTTCCAAAGGTGAAGGTGGCTTGCGCCGTGTGTGGCGACCCCGACGGGACTCGAACCCGCGACCTCCGCCGTGACAGGGCGGCGCGCTAACCAACTGCGCTACGGGGCCTTGGTATAGGCCGCGTCCCCAACGGGATTCGAACCCGCGCTGCCGCCTTGAAAGGGCGGTGTCCTAGGCCGCTAGACGATGGGGACCGAGAACCTTCTCGCCGATCTCCATCGACTCCGAACGCCGTCGGTGACCGGTGAAGCATAGGACAACAGGGCAGTCCCGGGGCACCTGGGTGCCGATGCTCGGCCAGAGGTCAAGATGGGGACATGGTGGACCTGACCCCCGAAGACTTCGACGAGCTCGTCGCGCGGGCGTTGGACACGCTTCCAGCAGAACTGGTGGCGTTGATGAGCAACGTGGCTGTCTTCGTGGAAGAGCAGAAGCCGGGGAGCCCGCGACTGCTCGGCCTGTATGAGGGTGTTCCGCTCACAGCCCGTGGTCACTACTACGCGGGCCACCTACCCGACCGGATCACCATCTTTCGTAAACCCATTCAGCGGCAGTGCGCTACCGGGGAGCAGGTAGTGGAGCAGGTGCGGATCACCGTGGTGCACGAGGTCGGTCACCACTTCGGAATACCCGAGAGTCGACTTCATGAATTGGGATACGGATAGTTCTGAGTACGACAAAATGGCGGCATGCGTATTGAAGATTCAGTTGTTGCGGTAACCGGTGGTGCCTCCGGGCTCGGCGAAGCCGTGGCGCGACGATGCATCGACCAGGGTGCCGCAGGCGTTGCCATCCTCGATGTCAATGCCGACGCGGCTACGTCGTTGGCGTCCGAACTCGGTGATCGCGCGCTCGCGCTGCCGTGCGATGTCCGACAGGCCAGTGACGTCACTCAGGCGATGTCGACGGTGGCCGAGAAATTTGGTTGTTTGAACCTCGCAGTTTCGTGCGCGGGGGTGGGCTGGGCCGAACGAACGCTTGCCAAAGATGGATCACCCGCAGATTTGGATGCTTACCGACGCATCATTGAGATCAACCTGATCGGCACGTACGACTTCGCTCGGCAGGCCGCGAGCCTGATGGCGAAGAATGAGCTCGACACCTCGGGTGAGCGTGGCGCGATCGTGATGACCGCCTCCCTCGCTGCCTTCGACGGCCAGATCGGTCAATCCGCGTACAGCGCCAGCAAGGGCGGCCTTGTCGGCATGACTCTTCCGATGTCCCGCGACCTCGCACCCGTGAGCGTCCGGGTCATGACTATCGCCCCCGGCTTGATGGACACACCCATCTACGACCCGGTGGGGGGAGCGGAGTTGAAGGAACGCTTGGTTGGCCTCACGGTGTTCCCGAAGAGACTCGGCGCGGCGGATGAGTACGCCCACCTCGTGCAGGCGATCGCCGAGAACAGCTACCTCAACGGGGAAACAATCCGACATGACGCTGCGACACGGTTACCACCGCGCTGACCTCACGCATGGGCGGCTCGGGTGATGCGATCGCGCACAGCGTCCGCCAAGCCTGCGCCGGACGGCGGTACGACGACAACGGTGGACAGTTGGAGTGAATCGGCTTCTCGAAGAGCGCGGTAAAGGTCGGCTGCGTACTCCTCGGTAGTGGAAGGCTCACTGAGCCGCACCAATCCCGGCGGCGTTGGTACGCCGGATGGGGCGATTACTCCAGCCCCCGAGGGCATTGCCTGCTCTGGGAGTTCCACCTCTTCGACGAGGAGCACACTGGCTCGGGGCGAATAGTGCGCAGCCAGCATCCCCGGAGCCCGCACCTGTGATGATCCACCGAGTTGCATGCCCGTGGCGTGTTCGACGTCCTCTGCCGTCACTTTTCCCAGACGCAGAATCCTTGGTTGATCGGCAGTGCAATCAACAATCGTGGACTCGATACCAATCGCACACGGGCCTGCGTCGAGGACGACGTCATCGTCGGTGAGCAGGTCCCCGATTTCTTCCATCGCATGCTGCGCGGTTGTCGGGCTGACTCCCCCGAAACGGTTGGCACTCGGAGCCGCGATGGCTGAAAAGGGGTCATCGCGAAGAGAGCACAACTCCTGCAGGACATCGCGCATGATCGGTGAACCGGGAACCCGGATAGCCACACTGTCTTGACCGCCTGTGATGAAATCAGCGGCCCTAGAGGAGCGGGGAAAAACGAGTGTCATAGGGCCAGGCCAGAACTCATTCATCAACGAGTGGGCGAAGGGAGGGACATTCCTCGCCCACGCGCTAGCTGCCTTGTCATTGAGGACGTGTGCAATGAGCGGGTGGTTGGCTGGCCGGTTTTTGGTTGTGAAGATTCGGCCGACTGCTGTGGCAGACGTTGCCAATGCCCCTAACCCGTAGACGGTTTCCGTCGGGAGTACCGCGAGGTGTTCTTGCGCGAGAGCGCGAGCGGCCTCAGAAGGCCGCACGATGGTGCGGAAGGACATTCGGGAAATCTAGCGGCCGTACTGCCTAGGCTCGAACGCCGAGGGCTCTTCGTTGGGATGCTGTCAGTTCGCTTAACTGCTCTGGCGAGAGAGCGCGTACTTGCTTGGGTTTCAAGCTACGCAGTTGTCGTAGCGCCATCTGGGCTAACTGTTCTTCCGTGAGCGCTCGAATGTGACGAAGGCGAAGCCCACGGAGGTCAGCCTTGGCCAGAGACTGAATGTGATCGGGGTTCAACGCTGCGATGGCTGCGGGTTTCAATTTCTGGAACTGCTTCGGTTTCATCGCGCGGATGTGTTCGGGCTGTAGTGCGGAAGTGTGGCTGGGCGCTAGGCGACGAAGCTGCGCCGGTACGAGCCGACGTACCGAGGCGGGCCGCAAGGCGCTCACCTGTTCACCGCTCAGTGCCGCGATCGCTGCAGGTTGCAGTCGTGCAACCGAGGCAGGCCGCAGGGCCGTGATGTGCTCGGGTTTCAGCGCAGCGATCGTCTCCGGTTGCAAACCACGTGCGTTCTTGGGCTTGATTGTGCTCACCTGAGCCGCGGTCAGGGCAGAAGCCTGCTCCGGCTTGAGTCCAGCGAGCGCCTCGGACGGTAATTGCCCAAACACCTCGGGGGGAATGACCGCCACCTGATCAGGAGTGATCGCGTTGATCTGATCACCGGTGGCAGATCCCGGATTTGGAATGTCAACCGGCACGACCGGCGTGACCGGTCCCGGTGTTGGTGCTGCCGCTATTGGTTTCGGCACTGGTTCCGGTTCCACGACCGGGGCACCGCCGCCGGCACCGCC